>Ga0129342_1001293_pt1 | contig 11164 bp, 8 predicted proteins | sample CPBDNA_5_FD_94426 | JGI IMG/M metagenome (GOLD analysis project Ga0129342, IMG submission 94426) | Freshwater to marine salinity gradient microbial communities from Chesapeake Bay, USA - CPBay_Sum_15_0.2_DNA | ecosystem: Environmental > Aquatic > Marine > Coastal | place: USA: Chesapeake Bay...
ACAAATGCTTGAGTTTATCAAGGCGGAATTTGAATACAGTCAGAAGATCAAAGACCTGCGGAAGGAGATAGCCGACATCATGGCTGGCGCCGCGATCCTGCCTAGTGAAAGCGGTTTTGGCGGCGAACAAGGAGGAATCTTTGATCCTAAAGACCCAGCAGGAGAGCATCTGGATGAACTGAAGAAAAAGCTTGAAGATCTTCAGAATCCATTGGAAATGGTTAAATCACTTTCCGCCACTATCGCTGACTCGTTTAGTCAAGGGGTGCGTGGGATGATAGAAGGGACAATGAATGCTCAGCAAGCGCTAGCGAACTTCTTCCAGTCTGTAGCCGATTACTTTATGGATATGGCAACAAATATCATTAAAGCAGCCATTGAGATGATGGCTTATAAAATTATTACCAGCCTTTTCTCTGGGGCTCCTACGTTTTCTGCTAGCACCATGACCATGCCCGGATTAGACGGGGCTGGTGCTTTAGCTGTGCCTGGAATCCTGCCTGGAATTTCTGGTGCTCTAGCCTCTGGCGGCACTGCAATGGGCGGCAAAAGCTATCTGGTAGGTGAAAAGGGCCCTGAATTGTTCACCCCTGGTCGCACCGGCAGCGTGACTCCAAACGGCGCCCTAGGCGGCGTTCAGGTTGGCTCAATCAACATCACCGTCGAGAACACTGGCGAACAGCTCAGCCCCGCTGCACAAAAGCAGATCGCTAACCAAGTTCAAGGTATCGTGATGTCAACGCTGGTCAACGAACGTCGTAGCGGAGGGGTCTTGCGTTAATGGCTTACATCGCCTTCAACGACATACCACTGGCTCACGCCACCCCAGTGGTCAAACGTAGCCAGCGCCGCCAACAGGCGACCTTCGGTGATGGTTACAGCCAGTTTCTGACTGACGGCCTAAATACAGACCGCGAAGTTTGGCAATGCACCACATCCCCGATGCTTTATGCGGATGCCTATTCCATCGAAAGTTATCTGCTGACGTTGCGCGGGTCGGCAGTGGCATGGACCGCCCCAATGTCTACCAAGACGTTCTCCCGTCCTATTGCATCTGGTCAGCTGGATCTGGGGTACAACTACATCAGCACCTTGACCCTTACTGGTTATACCCTTACAACCGACTACACCGTAAATCTCACAACAGGATTGGTAACCTCGGTCACTATTAGCGACGGCACGGTTGTTGAGGTCAATCTGACTTTGGCGGATCGAAACTATGTAGTTCGTGACGGCTGGACGATGACCCCAGTCAGTGCGTCTTACATGACGATTTCATTTGAACTGGAGCGTGTGTACGTATGACGCAGACACCACCTGTTGCTGAAACCTTTAAGACCCAGATGCCGGAGGTCATTGACCTCTTCACCCTGGACATTTCGACGTTGTTGCCCGCCGGTTCAACGGATCAGTCGATCTATCGCTTCTGTAACTGGTCGCAAACCAACGGCAATGACATCACCTACGACAGCAACACTTACACCGCCCTGCCACTGCAGGCAAACGGCTTTGAGCTAAACACTAGCGGCAAGCTGGAACGCCCCAGCATCGTCTTTGCCAACGTTGGTTTAGCGATTACAGCTCTGACTAACACCTACGCCGATCTGGTCGGTGCCAGTGTCAGCCGCATCCGCACTCTGACAACATATCTTGACGGCACCCCTGGGGCTGATCCTGATGCCTATTGGGGACCAGATGAATGGGTAGTTGAACAAAAGTCAAACGAAACAAAACTTTCTGTCACTTTCCAATTAGCAGTACCGTTTGACCTTGAAGGTCGCAGCTTGCCGGGTCGCCGTCTATTGCGTGAACAGTGTCAGTGGATTTATCGCAGCGATATTGGCTGTCATTACAGCGGCACCAATTATTTCAACGCAAATGACACACAGGTCTTTCATCCAGACGATGATGTATGTGGCAAGCGTCTAACCAGCTGCAAACTCCGTTTTGGTGCTGATAGCCGATTGCCCTTCGGGGGTTTCCCTGGTCTCGTCGATTCTCAAGGCTGATGCTGTCCCAGTGGCAAAACCCGCTTACCGCTGAGCAGCGGCTGGCAATGCGGACCTACGCGGAACGCGCATACCCGAAGGAAACATGCGGGTTCATTCTTATTGATGGAACGGTAGTGGAGTGCCGCAATATCAGCGAGGAGCCCGACACCTTTGTGATGAGCGCCCAAGATACGGCGGACTATATCGATGACGCCAAAGCTTGCTGGCACAGCCACGCCAATTACAGCGGCTTCAGCCCGGCAGACATCAAAGCGTGCAAGTCATTGAATCTGCCCTACGCAGTTTGGAACTGTGGTGGCAGCGAGGCGTTCTGGCTTGATCCTTCCCAGGATGCAGGCTTATTGGGACGCGCTTGGAACTATGGCGTCTACGACTGCTATTCCGCCGTGCGGGACTGGTACAAGCAAGAGCTTGGCGTCGAAATGGGCGATTATCCGCGTCAGTACGAAGGCGAGTGGTCAACGCGCGGTTTCACGCATTTTGAGGACAACTTTGCCGCCGAAGGCTTCATCAGGCTGCCTGCTGGCACTGACTTGGTGCGTGGTGACGTGATTCTGTTCCGCATCCGCAACCAGAACACCTGCAACCATGTCGCCGTTGTCGAGGACCCTGCCGCCAACAGGTTGTACCAGCATTTAGTTGGCAGATTGTCTGGAACGACGGCGTATAGCGGTTACTTCCGCGAGAATAGTTACATGGTTGTGCGGAGAGCAGGCTGATGGTCACGATCCGTTTGTTGGGTGAAGCTGGGCGCCGTTTCGGTCGCCAGTTCAAGCTGGCGGTGAAGACCCCGGCTGAGGCTGTACGGGCACTGTGCGTACAAATCCCAGCGCTCCGTCAATATCTTTTGGAGTCAGAGCAAAACGGAATCAGCTGGCGTGCGGTTACTGAGCACCCTGATGGCTTGGACGAAGAACAACTCCTGTGGCCGCTGAGCAAGCGTTTTGTGCTTGCACCAATTCCGGCAGGCAAAGGCGCCGTCGGGAAAATTATCACTGGCGTTGCGCTTGTTGCTTTTGCAATTGTTACGGCGGGCGGTGGATTGTTTGGTCTTGGACTGGGGTTTGGAACTATGACAGCGATAGGTATTGGTCTAGTTGGCGGAGCCTTTATTTTCAGCGGTATTGCCGACTTGTTGACGCCCACGCCCACGATGCCCAACGCCAAGCAGGGCGGCATTATTTCAGGCACTAGTGCTGAAGAGCAACAGCGCTCATTCACTTTCGATAAATCCAACGCCAATACCCAACAGGGCGGAGTCGTTCCAGTGCTCTACGGTGAGCGCATCATCGGATCGTTGCCTACCTTGAGCTTCGGTCTGGAACTGCAGAATCACCTCTGATGGAAGACCCTAAAAAGTTGCCTGAAGTCAGCGGTGCTGGTGGCGGCAGCCAGCCAGTTGTTCAGCAGAATTTCACTGTTGTTGGCGGCACCGAACGGGAACCGCGCGAGGCAGAAAACAACCTGTTTTCGGTTGCATTTGCCAAGACCGTCTACGCACTGAGCGAAGGCGAAGTTGAAGGCTTCCCCAACAGCATTACCCGCGACACATTTTTAGATTCAACGCCCATTGAAAACGCGGATGGGACGTTTAACTTTTCCAGCTACGAATTAGATCACCGTACTGGTACGGACGAAACCCAAACCGCGATGGAGGGTTTCAGCCTTATTGAAAACACCGTCGGTGTCAACACTCCAGTCACCAGGGCTGCGGGTCCGATCACTCGCACCATTACCGACACAGATGTTGAGCGCTGTCGTGTGATTATTAATCACGCAGCACTTCAATCCTTTGATACCAGCAATGGTGATATCAACGGCACCGATGTTGACTACACGATTGAAGTTTCATCTAACGGCGGACCCTATGTAATTGTCGGAGATGGCGCAGGAGACATCAGGGTTAGCGGCAAATCCAATGCTCCGTTCCAGCGGGCATACGAGTTTGCTTTGCCTGGCACTGGACCTTGGGCAATCCGGGTCACCCGTGACACTGCGGACAGCACTAATAGCAATCTGCAGAACGCGATCAGCTGGCAAAGTTACGTCGAAATCATTGATGAGAAGCTTGCCTATCCAAATACTGCTGCGATAGCGCTCAAGGTTGATGCGCGGCAGTTCGCAAGTATCCCAAACCTTTCAGTCAGGCTGCGCGGCAAGCGGGTTCAGATCCCAAATAACTACAACCCAACTACCCGCACTTACACCGGCATCTGGGACGGCACCTTTACAACTGCATGGACCGATAACCCTGCCTGGATTTTCCGCGACATTGTTGTTAATGATCGCTTCGGCGTGGCGCGTTATGTGCCAAGCATCTCAATCGACCCGTGGTATCTCTATACCGTTAGCCAATATTGCGATGAATTAGTTCCTGACGGCAACGGTGGAACTGAGCCGCGTTTTACCTGCAATGTTTATCTGCAAAATGCAGGCACTGTCTATGAAGTCCTGAACGGTCTTGCCTCGTGCTTCCGGGGCTTGATTTATTACAGCCAAGGGCAGCTGTATTTGACGCAGGACCGTGAGCAAGTTCCGGTTCAGCAGTTCAGCGAAGCCAACGTCATCCAAGAGGTTGACGATTCCGGTCAGGTCACCTCACCTTGCTTTACCTACACCGGCACTGCCCGAGCTGCCCGCAAGTCAGTTGTTCTGGCGAACTGGGACGATCCAAACCAGGCATATTCCAGCGTTACTGAGTATCAGCAGGATGACACCCTGCTGGAAACCTTTGGCTACAACCCGATTGACCTGCGCCTGCTTGGCGTTACTTCACGCGGTCAAGCGTTGCGGGCAGCAAAGCACACGCTGTTCTCTAACCGCTACTTGACCGAAAAAGTCAGCTTCCGCATTGGCGCTGAAGGTCTGGCGGCTGGCGTTGGTGAAGTCATTCAGATTGCTGATCCCCTGAAGCAGGGTCAGCGCCTGGGCGGTCGCGTTAAGTCCATCCAAACAAACACCAACAAGGTGTTTCTGGACGCCACGTTAACTCTCAACTATTCCAACACTTACACGCTGACGCTTGTCATCCCTGACGGCGAAAAGACCACCAACCCTGACGGCAGCATCACGACCCGCCCCAAACTGCAGGTCCTGAACGTTGTTAATGACACGGTTGATGCCACCACCGGGAACACGGTTATCGAGTGTGACGGCATCATCGACAGCCAGGCTGGTGCGTTATGGGTTCTGGAATGGCAGAGCCTGAATGCTGCGCTGTTCAAAATTATTGCCGTCAGCGAAGTTGAGCCGCTCGTCTTCCAGGTTGAGGCAATCCAGTACAACGCAAGCAAGTTTGCTTACGTCGATAACGATCTGCCGATTGCGATTCCCAAGGACCGCTTTACGCTGACTAGCGCTGGCGTTCCAACCAACGTTCAGGCAGAGCTGGTTTTCCGCAATAACCAAACCCAGATCAGCGCTTACTGGACATCACCACAAAAGAATGACGCCAACGATTTGCTGGTGCGTGGGTATCGCTATCAGTGGCGGCAAACCGGCGACACGGAATGGTCTGATGTCGGAATTGTCACTGCTGGCGCGGTTAGTCAACCTGTTTCGAACCACGTCTATGGCGACAGCTACGAGTTCAGGGTTGCCACAGTTAACCGCCTGGGGCAACAGTCGGACTGGGTTGCGGTCAATGTTTCTGCCTTCGCAGCAATCCCGGATTTATCAGATACAGCTTTCAACTCTGTTGTCCGCCACCAAAACCAGCCTGATGGCACCCAGCTGCTGATCATTGATGCAGGTAGCTGTCCAGTCCCTGAGCGGATCACGGGTTATCGCTGCTGGGCATTCCCAACAGATGTGCCCACCACAGTGCCGGGCGTCAAAGAACCTGATGCAGACGGCTGGTATTTCCTCAGCAATATCCCGCTCACTGGTTATTACACGATTGCTTTTCACGCGCCTGGTGACTGGCAAATTCGTGTTGCCTTTACCAGCGCAATTTTTGGCGAGAATCCCAGCAACTACATCTATGACACGATTGAGCGCGAGGAGATCGTTCCTCCTAAGCCCGACAACTTCACCGTCGTTCAAAATCAAAACAACGGTCTAAAGCGCTTTAGCTGGCAACTGCCCAAGAGTTCCTATGGCAGCTGGGACCAGGGCGTCGTCTCCGATATTGTCTCCTACGAAATTCGGTATAAGCAGGGCGGTCTGATTGACGACGATCCTGCCGTCACTTGGGACGAAGGGATTGAACTTTACTCCGGCGGCGTTTCAGTCACTCAGCAATGGTTTGAAACCAGCCTGTTTGACACTGACGAATGGACCGTAATGGTCAAGTCGGTTGATGCGACGCAATGGCGCAGCGATGAACCGGCGGTGATCCTGGTCAACATTGGTGCCCCACCAATCAGCAACGCGGTTTACGAGGAATGCATTAATTCGACAACCTGGCCGGGTTCTTACATCAACTGCGAGGTCAGCGATAGCTACTACCTGACCACACAGGATGGGACGCTGCTAACGGCGCAGAACGGAGACTTTATTACGGGTGATACCGGCGTCTATGCCGTCCAGCAGATCGACATCGCCCAAGACGCTTACTACACCTGGAACCTTGACAACAACTTCCTTGAAAGCGCCCTGCTGATTACGACTACAGCCGAAGCGACGTATCAGCACAGCCTTTCCGCCTTGACTGGTGCTGGCACATCACTGTTCCAGGAAAACGACGACGAAATTTTCCAAGAGAATGATGATCCGTTGTTGGCTGAGCAACGCACCTATACCGCCGCCGAGCTGTCTGGAGAAGCGGCAGGCATTTTGCACCCATACGCACCATTTGAAAAGCTGACCGAAGACGTGTATGCCGTTCGGACGCTGATCAAGTCGAAGGATAAGGCCAGCCCTGGTGCGATCACCGGGTTGTGCTTTGAACTGGACTACCCGGATGTTGTTGAATCCCAGAATGACGTATCAATCAGCAGCAGTGTGTCGGGCACTGCCATTTCACTCAGTAAGACGTTCAGGGTTGTGAAGTCGGTCCAGCTGACTTTGCAGGATACGGGCACTGGAGCGATCAACGCTCTTGTGGTCTCGAAATCGACCAGTAGCATTACAGTAAAATGCGTCAACAGCTCTGGCACTGCAGTCGCTGGCGTGATCGACATGACCGTTGTGGGTTACTGAGATGGCAGGACTTCGGATTTCACAGCTGCCATCGGCTTCGGCTATTGCCAGCGCTGACCTACTGCCATTTACAAGTGTTTCTGGCAGCGAAACCCGGCGGATTCAAGCCAACGTTTTAGCGGTTGCCCTGGGGCTGCTTGGCACCAGTGTTGGCAGCACTGCCCCGAGCACGCCGACCAACGGACAGCTTTGGGTCGATACCAGCACCAACCCACCTTTGGTGAAGGTCTGGAACGGTGCGACCTGGACAACTGTCTCGTTCGAGCAGAGCAGAGTTGCCAATCCTGGTAGTTCGCCACCGTATGACCCAGAACCAGGTGACCTTTGGCAAAACCAGAGTTTATCGCCGTATGAACTCAAGATGTGGGACGGGAGCAGCTGGATAGCTCCCATTGCTGATGTCCTTACGCAGACTTCTGCCGCTGAGACTTACCTAACGACTTCGGCTGCAGGAACCACATATTTGGCGTTGGCTGGCGGCACGCTGACGGGTGATTTGACCCTGAGTGGTGCGCCAACGACCAACAACATGGCATCCACGAAAAAGTATGTGGATGATCAGATTGCGGCACTACCTGCAGCAACAGATCTGACCCCTGCCGGGACGGTGATCTGGACAGCACGAAATACTGCGCCGACTGGGTACTTGAAAGCAAATGGTGCGGCAGTTAGTCGTACTACTTACTCAGATTTGTTTAGTGCAATCGGCACAACATTTGGCATTGGTGACGGTTCTACTACGTTCAACTTGCCAGAACTGCGCGGCGAATTTATCCGTGGCTGGGACGATAGTCGAGGTATAGATAGCGGGCGCACCTTCGGAAGCAATCAGGCTCAGATGACCTACGGGTTTGACGGCAACACAAGCGACCGTGAGCTTGTGCTTAATCCGCCACCTCCAACATTCCGAACGCCCGATATTGATGGGTCTTACACAGAAACCCGTCCGCGCAACGTGGCGTTGCTGGCTTGTATCAAGACCTAAGCCACGCCTAAGATTCCTTTACTGGAGCGCTATCAATGGCAACGACGAAGATCACTGACCTGACGGCTTATACCGATCCGGTTAGCACTGATGTTCTGCCCATTGTTGACGTTTCGGGCGACTTGACGAAAAAGGTCAGCATTGCTGACTTGATGGAGAACGCTGGTTCTGGTACGGAAGCACTGCCAGGCATCAGCTTCGACGGCGACCCCAATACTGGTATTTATCGACCTGGTGCAGACCAAGTAGCCATCTCGACTAATGGCACTGGGCGCTTGTTTGTTGACTCATCAGGACGAGTAGGGATTGGAGGCGCCCCAGCGCTTGTATCTAATTTGGCACTCGATTGCAAAGACACAGGCGCGCAAAATACCATTCGCATTACTTCTGGGATTCCCGGCACTAATACAAGTACTTCAACGCTTGAGTTCACAAACACATTTTCTGGTTCAGGATTAAGAGGCACTGCGAGGATAAATAGCGATACTCCAGCAGGAGGAACTTCAACCCTCGCTTTTCTGACCAGTCCTTCTGGTAACAGCCCAACCGAACGCCTCCGCATCACATCGGACGGGAAGGTAGGTCTGGGGACTAGTAGTCCTGGCTACGCACTTGACGTCAGGGGCGTGATTGCTGGCGGAAACGGAACAATTATTGGGGGTATATCATATTCAACACGCCCAGAATTTGGTGCTATTAGCAACCACGACATAGGGTTTATCACAAACAACACGACCCGGATGCTGCTTGATACGTCAGGCAGATTAGGTCTGGGGACTAGTAGCCCTAGTTTTCCTTTAGATACCTTGCGATCTTCCGCGGGTACAGTTGCACGCTTTCAAGCAAATGGAACTGATGCCAATGTATCGGTAAGAAACAATGCCCGCGAAGGCATTATTGGAAGTGATACAAGTCAATCCTATTTGCTTAACTCAGATGCGTTTCCGTGGACAATCTGGACAAATAACCTAGAGCGACTCAGGATTGATTCTTCAGGCAATGTAGGGATTGGCACTACTGCGCCTAGCGCTCGCCTGGAAGTAAGTACCGCTGCGGCAACAGAAGCCAGAATCACGTCAACGGTCGATAACAACGCTGACCTGACCTTCTATACAAATAGCGTTCAGCGCGGCATTGTCGAAGGTAATTCCTTGGGAATGTTGCTTGGGACCACAGGCGCATTGCCAACTACGTTCATTACCGATAACACTGAACGCGCCCGCATCGACAGCTCGGGACGCTTGGGTGTGGGGACTTCGAGCCCGCAGAGGCTGTTAACAACTCAGATCGGTTCCAATGGGGCTGGTTTACTACTATTCCGATCATCTGAAACAAACAATGATTACGGCGGCCTTGAGTTTGGTAATCATCCAAGTGACATTGCGAACTACAGAAAGGGCGCAATCTATTACGTTTCGGATGGCACAGGTTTTGGCCGTGGCGCCATCTACATTTGCAACGATAGTGCGGGTGATGCAAACAACGTACAGCCATCTGACGCAAAGATGGTTATCGATTCCTCAGGCAACGTAGGGATTGGCACTACTTCGCCCCTGAGTCGGCTTGTAGTGTCAAATGGCTCCAACAAGAACATTGAGTTTCAGCCCGGTTCAACCTGCTATGTATTGGCTTACGACCGAACCGCAGGAGACTACCTGGACCTTAACATTTCAGGTGAGAACGTAATCTTTGAGACTAATAACGGTAGCGAACGCGCCCGCATCGACAGCTCTGGTCGCCTGTTAGTTGGCACGTCTACTGCGCGTAGTAATTTTGACGGGAATACAACTACACCACTGTTTCAAATTGAAGGCGTCACTTCAGGTACTGCATCCGCCTCTATCGTTCGTGGCGCAAATGATATTACTGGAAGCACCTTCAATTTAGGTAAAACAAGAGCTACTGCTGTTGGTGGAAACACAGTTGTTTCTTCTGGCGACCAGATTGGGATTATCAGTTTCCAAGCTGCAGATGGAACCAACCTTATTGATGCAGCTTCTATTCAAGCTGCTGTAGACGGCACCCCCGGCGCTAACGACATGCCGGGGCGTCTCGTATTTTCTACAACGGCGAATGGCGCATCAACACCAACCGAGCGGATGAGGATCGCCAATGATGGTGCGTTCTATGTTCAAGATGTATATGATACAACAACTGTTAATGCGGCAAACGTAGAAGTCAATTCAAACGGAAGACTCAGGCGCTCAACTTCTTCGGCAAAATATAAAACTAACGTCCAAACTCTTGAGGACTCTTATGCCGATGCAATCCTCAATTGCCGTCCAGTTTGGTATCAATCGCTTTGCAACGGCGACAATCCTGATCATGGTCATTGGGGTTTCATTGCAGAAGAGGTCGCCGAAATTGATCCGCGCCTTGTCTTCTGGAAAACCGTTGACATCAGCCACGACGAAAACGGTTCTCCAGTTGAAACCCCGTGTGATCCACAGCCGGAAGGCGTTGCGTATGACCGCTTCGTGCCACACCTGCTCAACCTGATCAAGCGCCAACAGCAAGCAATCGAAACCCTTGAGGCAAAAGTTGCTGCACTAGAGGCGGGCTAATTAACAGGTGGGCAACCGACCTATTCAACTGGTTGCATTCCTACTAACCTTCAACAGACCTGGCTAATCCAATGCCTACCACTACCCCGACCACCACTTTCACCTGGGGCATTAACACCCTGGAGCGTGAAACCGCTGATGGTTTTGTGATGACGGCTCACTACACCGTCAATGCCAGCGACGGCACCTATTCCAGCGGCGCCTACGGCAGCATCGGCTTTGAGCGCCCTGAAACGCTCGTGCCTTATGCAGATCTCCAAGAAAGCGATGTGATTGGTTGGGTCAAGACCGCACTTGGCGGCGACGAAAAGGTTGCCGAAATCGAAGCTGCCCTGCAAGCTCAACTCGACGAGCAACGCGCCCCCACTAAGGCTGCCGGAGTGCCCTGGTAATGGCGGTCAAGTCCAAGACTGCACTGGGGCGGGTTGAGCACAAAGCCGGTCGCCCCAAGACCACATCCC
>Ga0129342_1001294_pt1 | contig 11158 bp, 17 predicted proteins | sample CPBDNA_5_FD_94426 | JGI IMG/M metagenome (GOLD analysis project Ga0129342, IMG submission 94426) | Freshwater to marine salinity gradient microbial communities from Chesapeake Bay, USA - CPBay_Sum_15_0.2_DNA | ecosystem: Environmental > Aquatic > Marine > Coastal | place: USA: Chesapeake Bay...
GATTCTTTTCATATAGAAGACAATACTAAACTAGAAGGGTTATTTCATTATGCGTGCTTGATAGAAGATAATCTAGAGCTTTTTAAGGAGTGGCTCGATTTTAATTCTATTATGGAAAGAAACGCTGTTGTTCCTGGTAAGGTTGTGGCTAACATTAGAGGAGGAGAATATAAAAATGTCAGAGACTTGATACTTCCCAAGAAGTATTGGGATATGTGTATTGATCATTTAGGTAATCCTGAAGTTGAAATTGTCACGGACGATCCAAGTTATGCCATGTCTATAATACCACAAGGTAATCTGTTTTCAGGTAATATGATGGAACATTTTGAAAACTTGTTTACCGCTGATAAGTTGATACTATCTAATTCTGCATTTGGTTTTTTTCCAGGCGCTTTAGGAGATGCGTCAGAAGTTATAGCTCCAAAATATTGGAGTCGATGGAATATCTCTGACGGTTTCTGGGCCATGCAAATGGATAAGTGCAACATTTTTAGTTATATTGATAAAGAAGGTAACATAAGTTGAGATGATATTTAAAATTATGTAGTGTTATGAAGATATACGATTGTTTTAATTTCTTCAATGAATTAGATTTGTTGGAGATTCGTTTGAACACTTTGAAGGACTCTGTGGATTACTTTGTCATCGTTGAGTCTAATGTTACACATAGTGGACAATTCAAGCCGCTATATTACAAAGAGAATAAAAAAAGGTTCAGACCTTTTGAGGACAAGATAATTCATTATGTGGTGATGAACACTCCAAATCAGTTTGTTAACCTTCCAAGGGCTGAGTTATCAGGCCCTTTGCAAGAGTGTTACGATTACATTGAAAAACAAACTAACAGATTTAATAGAGCCACTCAACCTGATTATGGTAGGGACTTTTTCCAAAAAGAATCTGTGCGTAGGGCAATTTATGGTAAAGCTAATGATGATGATTTGATTCTTATATCGGATTTAGACGAAATACCTAACCCACAAGTTTTAGATAATATAGATTTATTAGACATAGAAGATAATCTGTATTCCTTACAGCAGCCGATGTTTTGTTATTATATTAATATGTTAAAACAAGAGGATTGGTTTGGAACGAAACTGGGGTTGTACAAAAATGTAAGGAAGTACTCCTTTAATGAAATAAGAGGAAATGAAAATTTAACTATAAAAATACCCAATGGAGGATGGCACTTTAGTTTCTTAGGGGGACGGGATAAGGTCATAGAGAAGTTAAAGTCATACAGTGCTAATGATTTAGCCACAGATCATGTCATTAGTAGTGTGGAAAGTAATATAGAAAATGGGATTGATCCCTTTTTTAGAGGTAAGCTTAGAAAGATGGAATTAGACTCTAGCTTTCCAAAATATATCTTAGAAAATAAAGAAACTTTTACTCACTTAATAAAACAATGATATCAGTTCTACTACAAGGGGGGTTAGGAAATCAATTATTTCAAATAGCTACAGCATATGCTCATTCTTTAAAAGTTAAAGATAGGTTTGCACTATTTAACAATGTACATTTCCTACCTTTACAAGGAAACCATGTTAATTCTTATAAAGATAATTTATACCGTAATATAGCTTTCATTGAGCCGAAAGATATGAAAGTTTATAATGAACAGTCTTTTTCATATAAAGATATTTTAAAAGAAAAAAACATCTGCCTTAAAGGCTATTTTCAATCAGAAAAATATTTTAAGGATAATAGAGAAGATTTATTTAAACTTTTTGATATAGAAAATCTTAGGAGTCGTATAGCTTATAATGTTGAAAGCGGCACGGTTAGCCTTCATATTAGACGAGGAGATTACTTAAAAGCTTCAGACTACCATAGGAATCTTCCACTTTCCTATTACCAAGAGGCTTTAACTATACTAAAAGATAATCCTGTTTTTGTTTTCTCCGATGATATAGAGTTTTGTAAAAAAACTTTCAAAGGAGATAGGTTTACCTTTGTTGAGGGAAACAAGGACTATGAAGATATACTGCTAATGAGTAGATGTACTCATCACATTATGGCTAATAGTTCATTTAGCTGGTGGGGCGCGTGGTTGTCATCTGGTAAAGGAACAATTATAGCCCCTAATCCTTGGTTTGGTCCTAATGGGCCTAAAGAGACTCAAGACTTAATTCCAAAAGATTGGTTAAAATTATGAAAAAAGCAATAGTATGTGGAGCGGGTGGCTTTATTGGAGGCCACATGGTAAAACGCCTTCTCGACGAGGGTTATAAAGTGGTAGCAGTAGATCTGAAACCACAAAAAGATTGGTATCAAGTTCATGAAGGGGCTTTGAATGAGGGACTATTTAATCTAACTCATAAGAATAATGTATTCCCTTTAATCCAAGAAAGTAGACCAGATGAGCTTTACCAGTTCGCTGCGGACATGGGAGGAGCAGGGTATATATTTACTGGAGAGCATGATGCTGATGTAATGTTTAACTCGGCTCAGATTAATCTGAATATTGTTCAAGCCCTCAAACTGTATAGCAAGCACACAAAAGTCTTCTACTCTTCATCGGCTTGTATTTATCCAGCCCATAATCAAACTGATCCAGACAATCCAAACTGTGAAGAGAGTTCTGCTTACCCAGCAAACCCCGATTCAGAGTATGGTTGGGAGAAACTATTTTCTGAAAGGCTTTATCGTTCTTATGCTAGGAACTATGGGATAAATGTGCGTATTGCTCGTTTCCACAACATCTTTGGTCCTTACGGAACTTGGGATGGAGGAAAAGAAAAAGCTCCTGCTGCTATGTGTAGAAAAGCCCTACAGGCAAACGAGTCTATGGAGGTATGGGGACCAGGAACACAAACTCGATCCTTCCTCTATATTGATGAATGTATTGAAGCTGTACGCAGACTGATGGAGTCTGATGTAGAGACTGTTATCAACATCGGATCAGACGAAATGATTAGTATCAATAATCTAGCTCGCATGGCGCTAGATTTAGCTGGTAAAGAAAATGTTGAGCTTGTGAATATTGATGGTCCAGTAGGAGTAATGGGTCGCTGTTCTGATAATAGACTAATAGAAAAAGAGTTAAGGTGGCGTCCAAGCGAGCCCCTTGTTGAAGGCATGAAGAAAACTCTCGAATGGATCTCAGAACAGATGGGTTTGAGCTATAATAAAGCATGAACTTCCAAGAATATCAAGCAGAAGCGACTAAGACCGCGATCTACCCCAATAAAGGTAACAACCCCTACTACCCCACTCTAGGGCTTTGTGGTGAGGCAGGAGAAGTTGCCGAGAAGATCAAAAAGGTTATGAGCGACAATGGTGGAGAGATCTCCATTGAAAAATCAGCAGAGATCATGAAAGAGATTGGTGATGTTCTCTGGTACATCGCTGCGCTTTGTGAAGAGCTAGATATCGACATGGAAACTTGCGCTATTCTAAACATTGAAAAGCTAAAGTCTCGCCAGCAAAGAGGAACGCTTCAAGGATCAGGAGACAACCGATAATGCCTTTTTATCAATACCACTGTTCCAAATGTGATATGATTTGGGAGAAGTTTGCTACCATGACTGAGGATTATGAGAACCCTGAAACTCATTGTCCTGAGTGTGACCCTGAACAAAAGGAAGAGGGGACCATGAAGAAGTACATTGGATCCTCTCGTCCTAGCTTCAACCTCAAAGGTGATGGTTGGTTCAAGGGAGGGTGGAACTAATGGACGATATTCCGCCGCCGATGCGGGCTGCCATGCTTGAAGCCAAAAAGTCAAAACATAGGTTCAAGCTAGGGGCAGCCGTTGCGAAAGGCAAGAAGGTTCTTACCAAGGCTCATAATAGCAATAAGACGCATCCTCGTTTTGGGAGTGGCGCTTATAATACTCTCCATGCGGAGAGTAATGCTATTTATAAGGCTGTACGACAAGGGATTGATTTGGTAGGAACAACTATTTATGTTTATAGGGTGAACAATAACCTTGCTAAACCCTGCCCTTGTTGTATGAAACTTATAAAAGAATTTGGAATCAAAAGCGTTGTGTATAGCGGTTGATTCTATAATAAAGTATGAACTCAGAAGTATTATCAAGGCTAAAGAACGCGGGGCTTCTGTCTGAACAGGTAGAAGATTTAGGTTTTGTTTCGACTGGAAGCTATGCTCTCAATAAGATTATTTCAGGTGAGTATGGAAAAGGTATTCCAATTGGAATGATCACACAGTTTCACGGGGAAGCGAGTACAGCTAAAACAGTATTCGCTACTCACATACTGAAAGAAGCACAAGCAAAAGGTTACTATACCATGCTTGTAGATTCAGAAAACGCATACAACAGTAGATTCGCTGAACATCTAGGTATTGATCCACAAAAGCTAATCTATGCGTGCCCAGAAACGCTTGAGGATTGCTTTCAAGTTATCGAGGATACTATTCTAGCTATTAGGGAGACTGATAAAGATACTCCTATTGTAGTCGCATATGATAGTATTGCTGTATCTCCTTCTAAGGCTGAGTATGAAGCTGAATCCTATGAGGGTAATAATATGCAGGGAGCAGTAAGAGCAAAAGCCTCTGGTGCTTGCCTTAGAAAGATAAACCCTCTTATGCGTAAGCACAAGGTTGCTCTTGTTATTATCAATCAGATAAGAAACAAGGTAGGAGTAATGTACGGAAATCCGGATACTATGGCGGCGGGAGGTAAATCTCTTGAATACTATCTTGGAGTAAACCTAAAGACCATCTCAAACAAGACGAGCGATCTTATAAAGGACGACAACAAGAAAGTAATCGGCATTACAGGAAAAGTCCGTAACACTAAGAACAAGGTCAGCATCCCTTTTAGAGAAACCGAGTTTCAACTAATCTATAACGAAGGTCTTGATCCTTACTTTGGACTCCTTGACCAGCTAGTAGCAGACGACATTGTTCAGAGAGCAGGAGCTTGGTATACTTTTGAGAGCAATAAGTTCCAGAAGAAGAACTTCTATGATGAGTTTCTTACTGATTCCTTCAAAGGACTTCGGGATCGCTTGGGGCTGGAGTAAGTTTTTTGGGATTCCCGTTCAGAAAATGCCTAGCCCGACTATGATAGGCTGTCAACGAGGCACTTTACCATGAACGACACTTTCTACACTGAACTAGAAGAACTGGTCAATCAGGCTTTTGATGAGGTCTTTGGCCGAAACACTAAACCCAAAAATACTACTATGGAAACTCAAACTGAACAAGTTACTATTCTTCCCCAAGACCTTGATATCCCTGTAGAGTTCCGTCAGGTTCACTCCTACATTCACAGCATGGGTGAGCCTATCGGTCGCAAGCAGATTATCGAGAACCTTCCCGATGATATTGTGACTGAGGAAACTTGGCCTACTATTATCAAGGGTCTGAAAGAACTCGGTCTGGTTACTCAGACTGGGGCCAAGCGTGGAACCAAGTACACCGCTAACCTCCTGAACTAGAATAATAAAATGGTCCTTTATAACGAAGAAGAACTTCGCCGTATCGCTCCCGCTGCTTTCGCTACTGAGCCCGAAGAGGGTCGAGTTTCTGACCGTTACTCGTTCCTTCCCACTACTACCATTCTTGAAATGCTTCAAGAGGAGGGTTGGCGTTGGAATAGTGCTTCCCAAGTAAACTCTCGAAGCTGGAGTGGTAATCACGCCAAGCACCTTATTCGTCTCCGTCACGAAAGTTTTACTAGCGATAGGTTTAATGTTGGTGACAGCATCCCTGAAATGGTTCTTGTAAATGCTCACAACGGTCTTGGTGGTTATCAGCTTCGTGCGGGTGTCTTCCGTATTGTCTGCTCTAACGGCATGATTGTTTCTGAGAAGGACTTCGCGCAAATTCGCCTTCGCCATATCGGTTTCGAGCGTGAACAAGTTGTTGAAGCCTCTCGTCAGGTAATCACGAACGCTGCTCGTATGGGTGAAAAGATTGGATCGTGGCAAGAGATTGAACTGAGTGATCGCAGTCGCAAGGATTTCTTTGCTGATGCTGCCCGACTTCGCTTCGGGGATAATACCGACGACGATCTCATTCAGGCTGCTTCTCAACCTCGTCGTGAGGCTGACCAAGGTACTGATCTCTGGCGAACTTTCAATATTGCCCAAGAGAATATTATCCGTGGTGGATTCCGTCGAAACTCGACTAAGCGAATGGTTCGGGAAGTTACCAACATCAATGCTGTTGTAAATCTCAACCAAGGTCTGTGGGATCTGGCATCCACCTACGCAAATAATTAAAAAATAGACAAAAAAGTAGTTAGCTCTTATAAATACTTATGAGAGCTTTCTCTTGCACTCTGGGAGAGAGGGTTTTCCCCCGTCACCCTCTCTCCCTTTTTTCTATCATGAGATTTTACGATCAAGAATTTGATTTTAGGGAACCCTTTGATGTAGATGAAATGGGATTCTATATCACGGTGGCTCAGGTAAACTTTTGGCTCAATGATCGTGAAGGAGATCCAGATCCACTAAACTCCGAGGATTTTCTCGAATACTATAGACGCTGTTGCTTCTATAATTTAGTGTACGATATGCTCGATGAGGATCCCAATTCGGGAATGTTCTTTTGGGATCCTAAAAAGGAATGTATTTCTATTGCGTTCCCTACTGATGGCCCTATCGCCAAAAAACTAGACGAATATAACGATAGCAGGAAATAATGGGACGGTCTTACAAAGACGCAGAGGATTTTGACCCCAAGTGGAAGCCTAAGCGCCACAAATATAAAAACAAGGCTCAGGAATTAACTCATCTACACTATGATGATATAGAAGACCAACTCGATTTTCTTGACGATGAGTGGGAAGACGAGGACTTCGAGAAATTCAGGAGCAAGAAGTGAGAATAAAACCAATAGAAAAGCAAGAGATGTCGTGGAAGCCCTTTGGGCTCCGACTAACATACGGTCAATGGGAAGATTTATTTACCGACTATGTTCAAAAAGCTCTCGATGAGAGACTAAATACCAAGGAGGTAAAGAAAGATGCCCTCAGACTATATCCCTAAAGTACCTGTTCTAAACAAGAACAGAGTTCAGAAGATTGCTAAGAAGCTAATTGAAGAGGCTGGAGAGGATCGTCGTCTTGCCCTGGAGGCTCACCGCTTCTTTAGGCAAATGGTAGACGAGAACCCCAACGACGGAACGGCCAAGAGCCTCATGGTAGACGCTCTAAAGGTCGCCCAGTCGTCTAAGAATAATGTTGTGAAGATACTAAACCTTGTGGTAAAAATGGAGGAAGCTACCTCAGAAGACAAAACTAAAGCAAGCGGAAAAGGACAGAGCAACACTATTTTTAGCCAATTTGATAAACTTCTAGATGAGTAAGAAGAAAAAGAACCCTAATGGAGATTACTACTTTCGGGTAGTTTGTGAAGAACTTGATATGGTATTGTTTATTAAGAGCTTGTCTCTTAAAGACGAAACCAATATGTACGATCAAGTTCGTAAATCACTTGTTGGAGCTGCTGATTCGTTCAGCACAGAGGAATACAAAGTCTACATTGTAAAATCGTTCCTCAAAGATGCTGATAAGTTTATTGAAGATGATGATAGTATTACCCTATCTCACCTTTATAACTCTATCGTCAGCATCTACCCTGCGTTCTCTCTTGAGTTTGTATGTAATGATGTAAACACGGAAACTTTCCTAGATGGAGATAAGTCTGCGTTCATCAAGAATCTCAAGGAGCAACTGTCCAAAACTAACCCACAATCCCAACAAAAGCCTTTTAGTTCCAAAGTTAGTCTATCCACGCTAGATGATGTGATTGACCTAGAGCAACACCTAAAGAGTAATATTGTAGGACAGCGTGAGGCTATTGATTCAGTAGTTAGGTCTGTAAAGCTGATGGCGGCTGGTCTTAGTAATCAAACCTCCATGTTCTTTGTTGGTCCTACTGGAGTTGGTAAGACTGAGCTTGCTCGTCTTCTTGGAGAGAAATACAGTGGTCACTTCTTCAAGATCAACTGTGCGGAATACGCAGGCCAACATGAATACGCTAAACTAATCGGTGCTCCTCCTGGTTATGTAGGACATACAGAAAAGAGTATCCTAGCTGAGAAGGCAGAGCAATCTGATAGCTGGGTATTCCTTTTTGATGAGATCGAGAAGGCTCACCACAAGCTCTACGATTTCTTACTATCGCTCCTAGATGATGGAACCTGTACGGATAACCTTGGAAACATTCTAAACTTCTCCAAGTCTATCTTTATCTTTACTTCAAACAAAGGTATTGGAGAAATCAAGCAGGAATCTCTGGGATTCGATAGACAAACGAGTGCCCCCACCAAGGAGCATATGAAAACCACGGTGATGAACTCAGTCAAGAAGCACTTTAGTCCAGAGTTTCTAAACCGTATTGATGACATTGTTTACTTCTCACACCTTAGCACTACTGAGGTTAAGAAGATTGCCAAGATGCAACTAGAGAAACTTCCAGTAGATATTTCTAATAACCTAGTAAACTATGTTGTTAGTGGGGGATATTCTCAGGACTACGGAGCTAGAAACATCGCAAGGTTTATCAAGAAGAATGTGTCTGTAAAGGTGGCTGATGCGATTTTGAAGAACGAGTATCCCAAAAACATTGAGTGTGGGTATAAGACTCGTATCACAAATGGGTCAGTTCGGATCATTGATACAATAAAACCAGAAGAAGCACAACAATAATAATCAAACAAACCTATAATGGTGTAGTCGGGAGGGGCTGGTCCCCTCCCGATCTGTTAACAAAAGGAGAAATAAATATGGAACTTGTACAAGATAACATTCAAACTGATACTGATAAGTATCTCTCAATTATGCTAGAGTCCTATGAGAATCAACTTCGTCAGGTTGAGGATGGACTTACCAAGCTCGCTGATCATGTTGCTCAAATGGAAGCACAGCGGGACGCTTTTGCTCAAGATATCGTAACCATTCGTGGTCTTCTTGGTCTTGATGAAGAGACTGAGGAAACCCGTGAGGCTGCGGAACAACTTAGCCAAGCACAAGAAACGGAGGAGTAATATGTTTAGAAATCTCGCACTTATTGTAGCCACACTTCTTATCGGCTATTCCCTTTTCTCTCCACAGGTAGAGGCTATTCAAGGCACTACACCTGTAATCCACACTGTTCCCGTTCCTGTTCAGGAAAATGGAATCGGTTCTGCTTTAATTCCTCAGAGCGAAACTACTCCTACCCGAGTAGAGCTTCGCGCAAGCTATGGAATCTCCTGGCAAGATGAGGTTCGTGCTGGTCAAACTCCTGCGGCGGTAATCGCGTCATGGAATTATCCAGAACGAGGTGGACTTCCTAGTGCTGGTGATTATGGGACCTTTGGTGATACTTTCGTTGACCTTGATGTGCGAGCTTTCGGAATGAGAGCAGTATCCCAGGTTAGACGGATTATCCAAACGGTTTTCGTTGCGCCTGGAGATATTGATTTCCTGGTCTACGATGGAGGAACCTTCATTGGAGCTAATACTACTACTGACGCCAAGGTTATTTCAAACTTTGTTGGAACAGGAGAAGTAGAACTTCCTTACATCTTTAGCTCCGAGGACTATCTAGCAGGTGGAAGTAATGCTAGAATCAATAGGAGCACTACTGCTAATGCTTCTGTCACCGTAATCTACTACTACGACTGAAATGAAGAACTTACTTCTAGTTGCCACAACCCTTCTAGGTTTTGTTGGCTCTGTTTTCGGGCAGTTTGGTGAGGCTACAGCGTCAAGGCTTACCTCTCCTGCGTTTGGAATCCCATCTCAAACTTTTGTTTTTGATAACATTCTCGACCAAACAAACCTGAACGAAACGGTAGACCACGCTGTAGAGAATTGGTATTACCCTAATCTTCAACCAGAAGATTGGTGGTGGACTTTCGACGCTGCGTTAGGAAAACCTCCTCAGCGTATAGGGTTTAGACTACCTCCTCTACCTGCTGAACCTGTAAGAGTTACTTTCACTTGGAGAGCTGACCTTTACAGATTTTGGAGATGGGAAAACCTAGCTGACTGGTCTATTCCAGGAGCACAGCTTAGATTCCATTGGAAACCCAAATTCAAGATGTGTTGGGTAAACTATGGAAACCCTGTTGAAACTGTAGTATCAAATTTTGGTGTTTTGTCTGGTGACGACCCTTCTAACTATGGAAATATTTGGCCTCCTCTTGGACCTTTTGACGGTATCATAGATGGAGCAGGCACTAGCGGAACTACCTACACCTGCCCTGGTGATTGTGTGACGGGTTCTGATATGACCTATTTTAGGTACAACATTACTACAGAGTTTCCTGTTCACCTTTTCAGTCACGGAGTAAAGCAGGCTTGGCAAAGAGGTGCTGTCATAAAGTTCGACTCAGATTTGATGGTATTTTCTGGTTATGAGTATTCAAATGGAGGTCCTAATCCAACTCAAGTTGCGGATGTTCCTCTATACAATACTCACCTATGGGCTACTGAATGGTGGGCCAAGGCAGATGTAAACCTTATCGTAACTGTTCATTACCAATAAGTAGATAATAAACTAGCTTTTCTAGGCAAGCTGGATGTGCCCGCCATCGCCCACGCGACGGTGGGCTTTTTTTATTTCTCAATAAATCATAGCGAGAATCTGGGCAGGGAGCCTATGATAGAGTGTAGCAAGAAGGGCTCCTCGAAAGGGTAGCTGATCCGAATAAGACGCGGCTTCTTGTTTTAAATGCGCCCATAGCTCAATTGGTCAGAGCACTCGTCTTATATGCGATAGGTTCTAGGTTCAAGTCCTAGTGGGCGTACCAAGGCACAGTAGCCCAATCAGGCAGAGGCAACAGACTTAAAATCTGTCAAGTGCGGGTTCGAGTCCCGCCTGTGCTACCAGTACAAGGGGTAGAAAAGGTATCGACAAGTTTACACGGGTGAAAGTCCCAGCCATGAAAATGCCCAAGCAAAAACATGGTCGTATTCTTGGACCTGAGTTCAATTCTCAGCTACTCCACCAAACATTCCTCGATAGCTCAGTTGGTAGAGCAAACGGCTGTTAACCGTTGGGTCCAAGGTTCGAGTCCTTGTCGAGGAGCCAATACAACGCACCCCATAGAATATGAATAAAGAAACATATAAAGAAGAACGCGACCAGCTTCTAAGGGATAAAATAAGACTCTTAGAAGAACTGTCTTCTATGTGTGAAGACGCCTGTTATGGGGATGCTATTCGACAAGAACTAGAAGAAAC
>Ga0129342_1001296_pt1 | contig 11150 bp, 11 predicted proteins | sample CPBDNA_5_FD_94426 | JGI IMG/M metagenome (GOLD analysis project Ga0129342, IMG submission 94426) | Freshwater to marine salinity gradient microbial communities from Chesapeake Bay, USA - CPBay_Sum_15_0.2_DNA | ecosystem: Environmental > Aquatic > Marine > Coastal | place: USA: Chesapeake Bay...
ACCCTTATTACCTCCAGCTTCAGCTTCAGATTCAGAGACTGAACTATCTTCTGAAGTTTCAGATCCGCTTTCAATAGATTCGGAGACATCAGCATCAGAATCTTCAGAATCTTCAGAATCTTCAGGAGAAGAGTTAGAGAATGACTCTTCGCCATCATCAGCAACTTCATCGCCGTCAACGTTTTCAAATGATTCTTCGCCATTTTCATTTGAGTCTTCAGAATTTTCAGAAGAACTTTCATCTTCTTCAGCGTCAGCGCCTTTATCGCTTGAATCATCTTTTTGATTTTGCTCTTTTTCTTGATCTTTACTAATTAAGTCTTTAATTTCATAATAAAGAGCTACAACGTCTTTAAAGGTTTCAGCCTTCATGCACTTGTTATAGATTTCAAGTTCTTCGTCTGAAAGAGGAATCTCGCGGTGAGGACCAATTTTTGCATGAAGATTAAGACGATCAATGAAGTTGAGCTCATCAATGTTCTTATCTTCGATTTTAAAGAGGTCAGACTCTACCAACTTTTTATATGCGCCATTGAAAATTCGTGGCATACCAGCATATTTCAATTTGATTAGACGCTCAATGCGAATATCTTCAACAATGTTAAGAATGTCAAAGTGAGCTCGACCTTCAGATTTAAGGAAGTTGTCAAACTCTTCATGCGGTGTGTATAAAGCGTGAGAGACTTCGTGGCCTACAAGCATGTCATACACAACCTTTCCTTGATCCTTCCAAACTGGAAGACCAAGCACACGATTTTTAACATCAAAGTAAGCCGTTGATAAACTCTTATCGTGAGTAACGGTAATGTTCTCAGTAGCCAACAGCTTGGCCAAGGAGGACTGATTTTGAAGATCTAATATTTTTTCCATACTCTAAACAACTGATATACCTATATTATACCACAGTCTGGACAATTGTACACCCGTTTTATCTTGTTGATTGTCAGATACTTATGCACTTTTTAAATAAAATGATAAGAAAAATTAAAAAATTGTGGCTAAAAGTCATTCAATGTGGGAGACAATTCAGCGATCAACTCCCTTTCTCGGGAGTATGCATTCTGACGACCTCGTATGACTTCTAAGATCTCACATTGAACAGCTTCTTGTGTTTCACGCAGGAACTTACACATCGTCCATTCTTTGTTCTCGTTATGGGCACGAGAGATATGCTGCTTTAGGCGCAGCTTAACCGACTTTTTAAAGGCTCTTCCACGAGCAACTGTTAAACCGATATATGATTCTTCTCCTCCCGTAATACGGTAGAGGACATAGTTTCGATCGCTTCTTCTTTTTCTATTAGCCATTTACACTATTATTATACCATATATATTAATGGTGTACACTAGTGTATCTTATTGACTATCAACGACTTATGACATCTTTACAAAAAACTATATGAAAATCACAAAATTGAAGTTATACTGATTCATTAACACTAATTTGACTAAAGTTATTGACCTTCTTAAATTCAATTTTGCTCGGGAATTTACCATCAAGAACATCCTTCTTATGTGAAATAATAAAGACGTTAGTGTCTTTCTTAAGACTATATAGAATTTTGAGAAGATTGTCTACGCCATCTACATCAAGAGATGAGTCAAATGTTTCATCAAGAATAAGCAAGTTTGTATTAGCAGAATTCTTCAATTTGGCAATTTGCCTCCATGAAAAAAGTAGAGCTAAGTCAATTCTCGATTTCTCTCCTTCAGAGAAGGAAGCATAACTAAATTCATCGCGATGACGTGATTTGATTGTTTCATTGAATGACTCATCTAAATCAAACTTAACAAAGAAGTCTAGGATATTAAGATACTTATTGATAAGCGTATTCATTACTGGAAGATATTGACGAATAATTTTTGTCTTAATTCCAGTATCTTTAAGTAGTTCGCCAATGGCATCATAATATGATCGTGTTTCAAGTTGTGATGACTTATTTGCTAATGCACTTTCATATTGAGTCTTTCTCTTATCTAAATCAGATTTTGCTTCTTCAGTATCTGTTAGTTTATTAGCATTCGCGTTTTGAGTTTGAAGCTCTAACAATTGTTTATGTAAATTAGTAATTAGATTTTGATTAGATCTAATGTCAGATAGAATATCTTGAATTTTGTTATATGCTTCATTTGCAGATTGAAGCTTTTCATTTGCAGCTTCTATCTTATCTTCTAGTAATTTTAAGCCATCATTCAAGTCCTGTGCTTTCTTATGAGCTTCATCCTTTTTAATCTCTTTTAAGTCATCACTAATTACTTGATTACACGTAGGACAACAGTCATTATCTTCAAAGAACTTTGCTTCTTTTACAACCTTCTTTATATTTGTATTGATTTGAATTTTAAACTCATTTAAAGATGCTTGCTTGTCACTAGCTAAATCTCTTTCTTTTAATCGAGATGGAGCAACCTTATCATAATTAGATTGCAACTCAATATTGCGCTTTTCGAGAAGACTAATTTCAGAAGCTATCGACTCAATTTGCTTAAGAGCTTTTGTCGATTGCTGAATATCGATATTCTTTAACTCTTCAATATGCTTTGTTTGAAGAGAGATTTGTTCTTTAATAATATTGATTTGGTGATCAGTATCTAGAATATCGCTCTTTATTTTAGACGATCTCTCTTTAACAAGAGTATTCATCTTTGTGAAAATTCCAATATCAAGAAGATCCTCAATTACATTACGCCTTTGGTGTGAAGGCAATTGCATAAAGGGGATGAAGTTGCTTGAACCAAGAACAACAACTTGATGAAATGATTTATGGTTTAACTTAAGAATGTTTGTTTCGAGAATCTTCTGATAATCTCGACTATGTGACTCTTGATTGAGAAGCTTATCATTATGATAAATCTCAAATATATTTGGCTTCATGCCACGAACAATACGATATTTATTTGGACCAATAGAGAATTTTACCTCAACCAATAGTTTCTTATTATTAATACTGTTGATTAATTGAGGACGATTAATATTACGATGTGGTTTACCAAATAACGCATATGATATTGCGTCTAACATCGTAGACTTACCAGCACCATTAGATCCAACAACAAGTGTTGCCGAATCTCTGTTTAGTTGTATAACTGTTGGAGTATCTCCTGTTGATAGGAAATTCTTATATGATATAGATTCAAATATTAGCATTATATAGATTCTAACTGTTGAGCTTCAACGTATAGTTCTTGAAGCATACTCTTAAGCTTATCGGTTTCTAAATCGGTTTCTATAGAATCGACATAAGTATTAAGTAGTGTAGGCGTGTCAACCGTAGATATATTGTCGTCATTAACATTCTCTCCTGCATACTCATCAAAAGTTTCAACGATTTTAACTTCAAACGGTTCATATGATTGAATTCTATCAATAAATTTATCAAATTCATAAAGATCCTTCTTCGATATAACTATAACTTTTACATACGTTCCACAAACATCATCTTTTGTTATTACTTCAGTTTCGGTATCATTATATCTTATTCTGCGAAAGAGTACATGTTTATTTTTTATTGGTGTTAATTCACGAGTTTGAGTATCTATAGTATGGAAATACTTAGGATCGCCAGCATCAGACCAAGTTAATTCCATTTGTGTTCCAAGATAATATATGTTATTCTTGTTAGATTTAGTATGATAATGACCAGATAAAACCATTTCATATCGAGAAAATAAACTTGCATTTAGGCCATGTGAGGAAACAGGTAAACCTTTACCCATTTCAAATCCATGTAACTCTAAATGCGACACAAGTATAGATGATTTAGATTTTGAAATAAACTCCATACATTGATCATGATTATCATGAGTCATCCAAGGTAAAAATCCAATACTCAAACCATCGAACTCTTTATCTGTTGGATCAATATGAATATGAATCCTATCATTATATTGAGTTAAAATCTGTTGAAGCGAGTTTAAAGAATTAGTATTTTTCCAGTACACATCATGGTTTCCAGGAATAATATCCATTGTCATATCGTATTCATACAACTTAGAAATAAAACATTCGTATGCGTGTTCTAATACTTTGTAGTTGACGTATTTACGATGATCAAAGAAGTCACCTAGATGTAAAATCTGCTTGATATCATTCTCAATGCAATACGGAAAGAATACTTCATCAAAGAATTTTGATGCATAGTTCATGAATATATCCGAACCATTCTTTACCCCAAAATGGGTATCATTTAAAACTGCTATTTTACTCATAATCTAAATTAAAAGAAAAGCTCAACACCATTGAGAGCATCGTTTTTCTTTATCTTTTTCGAAAACTCTTTTATAACTTCATCTTTATCTTTAATTGCTTTATTTTTAGCACGAATGGTATTGATGATGTTATCTGAATCTGAGTTTGGCATTTCTGAATCAAAATCTGCAAATGCATCTGCGCCTGCATAGGCGATGTACCGTTCTTTTATATCTTGTTGCTTCTTTTCTTTAGCTATGCGTCTAAGAAAGGCAAAGTACGATATTTGTGTAAAATACGCGAATGCGTTTGGCAATCCAGTTCGTGTAGCCTTATCTACATTATAGTTCATAATAGCCTTAATACAGTTTTCAACTGCATCCATAACCATCTCTTCTCTATATGTGTATCCAATGAAGTTGGGCTTATGAGATAAACCTTCACATATTTTTAAGAAACACCTTCCTATATAGTCAGTAATTGGTGGCTCTTCGTTATTGTTATTACGAGATTCATTAACACTTCGAACATAATCAACCACTGCCTGAGAAAATTCTTTGTTATTAACGTAATGCTCTTTTGCGCGACGCGCTCTTTCATTTTTCATAATATATATTATACTCTAATTAATTAGATTTGTAAATAGTTAATTTATAGGTTTACACACTCCGCATAAAGTGTTATAATTGGTTTAATCAACCACCCAATACCTCAGTTCTGTTTCCAATCCCATCTCGATTCTGATTTTTTATTCAGTTCGTTAAAGAAGCTTTCCATTGAACCTAGATTATCAATGTCATCATTATCATCTTGATGCATAGTGTTTTCTTCAATATTTCTAATATTATTAATCAGTCTATCATAAGTGATATACTTTAAATAATACTTAATTAATAATGGTGAAGTACTACTTCGAGCAATAATCTGTGATGTATTTAATTCAATAGGATCATCATCAGCTAACATCCATCGTCTTAATCTGACATCTATATTAGTGTTGAATAATTCTAATGGATTAATAATGTGTATTATTCCAGTATCCTCATCGATTTCTAACTCCTCAGCTATAACGTGTGATCCGTCAGATAGCCTATATGTCATTAGGTTTTCTCCGTATAAATCTTCGTAATATGTGTTCATTTCATTAATACCTCGTGTATGTTATAGTTGAAACCCTCTTTAGCATAAATCTTAATTCTATTTATAGCATGGGAATGTGTATAGTTTTTATGCTTTTTCCAACAAAGATTATCAGATAAGTCATAAACGATCGTTCCTTGACCGGAATCTGATTTTCTTAATCCACGGCCAATCGATTGCAACACTCTAATTTGAGACTTTGTTGGTGCTGCAAATACAATATTATGTAAATTTTTTACGTTAATTCCAGTTGAGAATGTACCAACCGATGCAACAATGATTGCTCCTGTCTCTTTTTCAGTTAGTTCTCTAATTCTCTCTCGTTCCTCTGCGTTCACTTCTCCCGATACAAAGAACACGCTTCTTCCCTTTGCTCTATCTTTGATCATTTTATATAAGACCTTTCCATGCTTATTTACAAGGTTATATAATACAAGCGTGTTCCCACTTTGATCTAATGCGAGATTTGTTATGAACTTATTTCGCGATTCATTTGAAACAATAAAATCGATTTCATCTTGATATTTGGCTTTGGCCATCGATTTTTTAATTTCATCAGAATAATTGAGTACTAATGACTTGATAGTTAAATCAGCTAATGTTTCTGAATCAATCAATTCCTTTGTTGTCGTTACTTTATATGTAGGACCAAAGCTTCCTTCTAATACTAACTCATTAACGTATCCACCATCAAGAGTACCTGTTGTACCAATTCTAAAATATGCTTTATTTAATCGATTCATGATAGTCGTTAAGCTCTTTGCTTTGAACGTATGAGCTTCATCACCAACAATCATGCCATATGATGTGAACCAATCAAGAGGTAATTTAATGGCACTTTGCCATGTAGTAATAATAATACTCGCATCGATATCAAACTTTTCTTTTCCAGAATATATCTTATGTACGTCTTGTTCAGTATCAAATTCTGGATCATTAGTTGAGTAGTCAGTAAAGTCTTTTGTCATTTGTTCAACAAGCGAAGTAGTAGGAACTACAATAAGAATCTTTCTATCCATATCTTTTGATAGAAAATATCTCGATAGCATATAAATGATAAGAGATTTGCCTGATCCAGTGGGAGATAGTAAAATAGCTCGTTGGGATTTGGCTGCTTTTTTAAATGCGTCTATTTGGTAATCTCTCGCCTCAATTATATTGCCACTAGAACACAAAGGAAGCTCCTGAATAAATTTATCGAGTTCTTCATCAGTAGCACTGAGAGTTGGTCTTATATCAGAATCTACAATAAGTTCGTAATTTCTATCCTTTGCAAATTCAGCAACTTTACCTAATAATCCAAACGGAAGTTGATGCGATCTCATATCGAATAAACGAACCTTTCCGTCCCACATTTTATTACGATATGCTGGCATAAATTTATACCCTTCAACATAGAAAGTAAAGTACTCACTTAGTTCTCTTAATATCCCAGAATCATCAGATTCTAAAACTATATGAGCTTCATTTTTCTTTCTCGCACGAATCATTACACCCCAGAAGTAAACTTCTTAAAATCTAAAATATTCTTAATGTGACCATGTCTCCAACGAAGGTTATTCATAATCTCTTCAAGAGTCTCTACAACAGTCTTTTGATATTCGATTTTACCATTAATACGAACAATATCTTCGTCTGTCTTATAAAACATATCCATATCTGATTTTAGTGGCTTAGACATTCCATCAAATGGATCATATTTCCATGACCTTTCATCAATTTGTTCTTTCGTCATTTTACCATTATAGTAAAGCCATTTATCTTTCTTTATCTTATCAAGCTCCATTTCATTTTTCTTTAACTGTAATTTAGCCAAAGAAAAAAGCTCAAGATATTTGGAATGCAATTTAGCAGACTTTACTGTTTCTTCATCAAGGTTGAGATCGTCTATTTTAACGTCTTCAGCCCACATTTTCATTATATTATCAAGTGTCATCATATTATAAGGATATTTATATCACAGAATTTATCTAATTATTTCAAAGTAGTCATAGCGAATTGATACGGTGCTTTGTAAATATTCGATGGCAGTTGTTTGTGTAGAAAATTCTACACCGCTCAACGATACTGGTATGGCATTTACAAATCTAATTTGTTTGTTTATATTATTATGGCTTGTTAATATTGATAAAATAATATCGTGTTTAGAAGAAATCGTTTCATTGGCATTGGATTGTATCCATTCAAATACCTCAGTATAGTTTTTCATATCTTCATCAACCATAAACGTTAAATCAAGAGCGTCATATGTTATTTTATCACCTGCTACAAACCCTTGATAGTTTCGAAATCCTGCTTCAGTCTCTGCTAGCGATAACGTTGGAAGACTACACGTAGTAATAAAATATTCGAGATTTGAAAATTTAGGAGATTCAATTGTTACTCTAAATCCAGTTGGAATGAGCATATTAAAATTATCTGTTAGTTGTGTCATACTTATATTTATACAAAAAAAGTGGAGGCCTCGAAAGACCTCCACTTAAATGAAGTGTTAATACTTACTTAATTAACCAGCAACGTTGATATTTGCAACGCCGAATGTACGGAAGTAAGGGTTTGAATCAGCAGAACCAACACCAGTTGCAATTCCAACAAATGGATTTTGTTGCATACCGTAACGAGTCTTGAAAGCAATCTTCGGTTGGAAAGTTGCTTCGTCAACTGCACGAACCATAGTGAGAGGAACGTATGGGCAGTAGAACATACCAGCATCGTATGGGTTAGTTCCACGATAGCCAACTGTTACATAATCAGAACCTGCATATGGGTCGATATAAACCTTAGTGCGACCATTAAGAACACCTGCGAAAGTGTTACCTGTGTCATCAACATTAAGGTTAGTTGAAAGAGCTGGGCTATAGTCAAGAACACCTGCTGCAGCAAGAGCTGAAGCTACGTTACTTGAACATACAACGAAGTTGCCTTTACCGCGACGAGTTTCCTTAGCAATAGCATTTGCTTCGATCTCAATTTGGAACATAAGGCTCTTGAACTTTTCAACTGCCCAACGACCGTCAGCATCAGTAGCAAGGTCGAAAGTACCATTGACAGGAGATACTGATTCGTTTTGGAAACCAGGCTTAGCAACTGCGTTGATAGTTTGAATAACTTCGCGATTGATTTCAGCAAGGATTTCAGTTGAAAGGATGTTTGCAAGTTCTGATTCAGCATCCAAGTTGTGGATAGCTTTAAGATCTTGAGCAAGCTCCATTGTGTATTCAGCCTTAAGAGCACGTGTCTTAGCTTCAACAACCGCTTTCTCGATAGTGAAACCCATATCGCCGAAAGATGCACCACCACTTGTACCAAGTGCTTCACCAGCATCCTTAGTCATAGCTTCACCAGCAACACCAGCTAAAGAGCCAGCTGCTCCAGAGAAAGCTATGTTAGGCTCGCCTGTATCACCAGCACCATTATCAGGTCTGAATGCTTCTGTATCACGTGTAGTAATTTTTGGAGTCGATGGAGATTCGTCAGCACCGTCGTTATAACGGCTCTTCATCGCGAAGATAAGACCAGTTGGTCCAGACATTGGCTGAACACCAGCGATATCATAAGCGATAAGATTTGGCATTGCACGACGTACAAGTGAGATAAGAACTGGATCGAAATTGCTTACAGCACCAGTTGTTTGGTTATTTTCGTTAAGAGAACCATACTGAGCAGCTTCTTGCTTAAGAGCATTTTCAGTATTTTCGAGAAGCTTAGCTGTTACAGCCTTGCGGTAGTTATCTTGAATAGCAGGCGCATCAACGTGCTCGAGCACTGGTGCCCACTTTTTAATATCATTTTCTGCGTTAAACATAATTGTTTCTTTCTTTTATATTGTTGTAAGTGTGGTAATTATTTACCGTGGGGATTGTTTTCTTTAATTCTTGTGAGAGCTGACAAATACTTTTTCATATCAGATGATATATTTTGATTAATACCAACTTCGCCCTCTACAATTACTTCAGTTTCGGAATCTGTATCTTCGAAGATTTCTTGAGATGCTGCGGAAGAAAAGACTGAGGATTTGATAGTTGTAACTTTTTCAGCGAATGCTTCTTCAGATACAAATTCAACTTCTTCAGTAAGAGCTTTCATCTTTTCAATTTGTGTAGATGTAAGATCTTCAGTTTGCTCTGAAAGAATTTTCTCGCGTAAAAGCAATTCAACCTTTTCAGAAAGTGCAAGAGCTTCAGCTTCTGCTAATTCAAGACTTTCTTTAATAGCTGCATTTTCACTTTCGAGTTCATCGAACAAATCAGTCTTTGATTCTGGTACTTCAATATAGCTTTCAACAAATAGATTCTTAAGAGAACCCATGAAGTCTTCAGCAATTTCAGTACGCAATTTAGAATCTACTTGAATTTGATTTTCCTCAATATATGATTCGACGACATAATTTAAATAGTCATCAATCTTATTGATAAGGCTTTCTCTAATTTCAGTAACTTCTTCAATCAGATTTTGTTCGTATTCTTCCTCTAAACGAGCTTTCTCAGCAACAATCTTTTGAGATACGGCAGCTTCAAATAATATAGATGCCTTTGCTTTGAAATCTTCGGTTAGATTTGCTTCAGCAGAAATAAGAAGATCGAGATCTTCCGTTTTTGCACTTGCTCCAGTGTGTGATGCCTTACTAACAGATTTTATTGAATCTGTCTCATCAGTTGGTTTAACTGATTTTGCATCACCAACTGCTTTTGGTTGTTCACCAGCTTTTGTTGATTTTTTAATATCAGCAGCTGTAACAGCAGCTTCAGCTTCTGCATCTTTAACGATAACAGCAGTTGTAGCATCACCAGTTGCAGTAGGTGGCTTAGCAGCTTCTTCCATTTCTTCTTCATCTTCAGACTCTTCGTCTTCATCTTCAGATTCCATTTTCTTTTTATAGCCTTCTTCCATTTCTTCTTCATCTTCGTCTTCGTCTTCGGACTCTTTCTTAGATGATTTAGATTCTCCTAGAAGAATGCTTTTAATTGCATCAGAATAGCTTTGTTGTTCAGTAACTTCTTCGGCAGTATCCTGCACAAGCTCCTGATCCTCAAGTAAAGCTTCTTCAGTGATGTCTTCAATAATATCTTCTGACATATATTTACTTTCTTTTTTAGATTAGAGATTGGAGAGGAAATCTTGCCAAACGTTTACTTGTGCCTCTGAGAGGCGTTTCGTCGACGCTTTTCTGATCTCTGTCTCATATTTTTCAATTTGTTGAGGCTTTAGAAGACCATTATCCCAAATCCATTCTACACCTTCCATAATACCTTCAACGAAGGCTGATGGAGCAGAGGGATCTTGAACAATATCAATCGTATTAAGAATAAAATCATCCTTAACATACGATTTACTTTCTCTTCTCTCAACTGTACCCATACCACGACTTGAAACACCAAGCTTAACACCACCTTCAACGAGACCTTTCACTATTTTACCCATTGGTGTGTCAAGAATTAGTGCTTTTCCAACAACATCATTACCTTTCCAATTAAGTTCAGTAATGCGATGTGAAACTTTATCAAGGTTAATTTGAGGACCTTCTGGGTGATTTAATTCACCTACAGCTCTTCCAGTTTTAACCTGTTCCGTAATGTATTTACTACATGCTGCCTCGAGGACAGACTTTGGATAAATTCTTTTGTTGCGATTTTCTTGTTCGGCTTGCATAAAAACGCCTTCAATGAAAACATTCTTTTCGCCGTTATCTTTTGCTTCGGTAATATATTGTACCGATTCTAAATGTTCTGTGATTAATTTCATTTTTAATTATGAGTCCATTGCACCAGCTGCATATTCATTTGACCAAATAGCCGCTGCGAATGTTCCCTTTGGAAATGGAG
>Ga0129342_1001301_pt1 | contig 11122 bp, 9 predicted proteins | sample CPBDNA_5_FD_94426 | JGI IMG/M metagenome (GOLD analysis project Ga0129342, IMG submission 94426) | Freshwater to marine salinity gradient microbial communities from Chesapeake Bay, USA - CPBay_Sum_15_0.2_DNA | ecosystem: Environmental > Aquatic > Marine > Coastal | place: USA: Chesapeake Bay...
CAGGGGCACTTGGGTTCGCATCACAGTACAACTCAAGTGAGGTGGGATCGTGATGATCTTCTGGATGGTTCTCTGCGTATGCTTCCAGTGCAGCAAGTTCTTCTTCGGTGTGTCTACGTGCCTGTGGAGAAGTTTGGGGGTCATCCAAAATCTCTTTATCACGTTTAATATGCGTTTCGATGTCTTTCATTGTTTTGCTCCATAAAGTCCGTAAGAATCTCTAATTAACTTTAATGCAGTGATCATTTGACCTCCCTCAAAATGATGTCTCACTTCTTTAATTAAATAGTTACCGCTTTGTTCTGGGTCAACTTCACCTGATTGTGATGGATCAACTTGATTAAATTGTGCGTAAACTATGTGTCCCGCTTTTAATTCGATATTCATCGGTACTGTCATATTTATTGCTTGAGTGAACAGCAAATTATAACGAGAGAAAGATTTAGCCATGTCGGTATTGTCTCTACCAGAATCTTCAGTATCTCCAGTAGAATCTAACATACCTACATCAGAAGATCTAAACAATATTCTAGATGTTTTATTGGCAAAGTCTTTAGGATATGGTGGTTTTGAAGAACCCAGTTTTGATTTAACTTCTGTACTTAAATTATATACGATTCCATCTACCCTATTCTTATACAAATCATAAAAATAAGTCACGTTTGCATACATGCCAACTCTTAAAGATTTCATCAAATCAATATTTTTCTCAACATTATAGTTTAAAATATTGAAATCATTAGCAGGATCATTCGCTGCAGAAGTTCCCGGACTGTATTTGTATTTTGGAATATTTTCTTTAGAAGTATTTGCACTCTGGGATTGTGTTTGGGAAACTAAACTATCAACACTTCTAAAATGGAATCCATCTCTATTCTCATAGAAAACAAATCCAGCAACTCCTTTAGCGGTTTTTCCATTGTTTCCTGATGAAGATGTAGATGGAACACTCTTTGGACCCAACCAAGTCAAGATATGAAATGGTTTCTTTAGAGTTCCTATAAAACTATAAGAATTAGATGTACCTTCTATGTTTTGGGATTTAAATTTTTTAGTCTGCAATACATCCTTTAATATGGACTTTACATGTTGATCAATCGGAGCTTTTTTAAATTTTTTCTGAACCCTTGCAGTTTCATTAGTCAAAGCCTCTCTAGAACATAAATTGAGAGTGAATATCTCAGATGTCTCATCCGTAATTACTCCACTGACTTTGTAAACATATAAAGCGTAATCTCCTTCGAGTTTAAAATTACCACTGGCAGTTTCGATGTCAAGTTCTACTTTTTCACCACCACGAATAGGTAGTCCGTTGTAAATTGAATATGAAGAAGAACATTGTAATGTCATCATTACGCATGGTGACAAAATATCTTCATAATAATCACCAAAGATGGTGGAACTTGTTAGATCAATTTTTTTTCCTGATGAAGATTCGATTGTAATCGAATTAAACTTAAGAGTTGTTACTGCTGACATATTACGTTGACGATAAATTCGTTAGTAAGGCTGTTGTAAAATAACTATTTAACAACTGACTTGGAGATTGCCCTTCAGAAATTTGGCCACCTCCTCCACCTCCGGAAGATGAGGACATTACTGGTGCGCCTTTTCTAGAACTCTGACCAGGAGTTATTTGTGGAAATATGGCAATCTGTTGAGATGGTACATTATATTCTGGATATCTTGAAACTTGATTTGGAGATACTGGTTGTTGTGGGACACCCATTACCTTACTGGCAATGTATCTATCACGTTCAGCACCACTCAGACCCATAGCTTCTGCGTCTTTACGTGCTTGTTGTTGAACTCTCCATTGTGCAGATGTGAGTGATTTGTCTGGTCGCTGTCCTGCAACTAAAGCACCAGGGGGATTCGCAGATGTAGTTGGTGCAGCAGCCGCTGGTTGTGTTTTTGCTGCTGTAGGTAAATTTTGGGTAAAACCTGCAATATTTTCCATTCTTTCACTAGTCACTCTCATTCCCGATTTTTCTCCACCCAATCCAGCAGCATTACTATCACCCATAAATGTGGCGCCTTGATATTTCGACCTTATTCGATCTGATTCTCCAGCAGCAAAGTGTGCTCTAGCTTGCCTATCTCCAGTGCCATACCTTGCTCTTTCTATCGTTGCACCTGATGCAGTAGCGGTTTCCGATAGAGCTGCAGATATGTTAGCAAATTCTCCCTCACTATTGGGTGGAATATAAACAACATTGTATCCTTTTGCCTGAGCATCAGAAATAGTTTTCTTTAATGCTGCTTTAGCTGTAGCTGTATTTTGATCGCCAAAATTATTTGTTCCCGCTGCAATGACTAATGTTGGAGCTCCAGGAGCAGATGCTCCAGCAGTAGCTTTTGGAGTTACTTTTACGTTACCACCAAATCTAAAATAATTATCTGCTTCGGCACTGGGATCTATAGCTTTTCCATTTTTCCAAATTTCAAAGTGTAGGTGTGTTCCAGTTGATCTTCCCGTATTTCCAACCGTTCCAATTACTTGACCTGGAACAATATCTTGACCTACAGATACCTTAATTGAATTATCTGCTAGGTGAAAATATTTTGATGTTGATCCGTCTGGATGATCTATAACAACGGCGTTTCCAGCATCACCAAGAGGACCAGCCCAACCCACTTTTCCCTGTTGGATTACACTAACGGGTTCATGATCAACACCTGCTCCAGCGTAGTCGTTGCCATTGTGATTTCTTCCCCAACGAGGACCAAAGGGACTTGTTTTAATAACTGTACTCGGTTTTCTTCCTCCCTCTGCTGTGACTGATTCAAGTGATCCACTTCCAAATTTTTGACCAGCACCTTGTTGATCATCTGGATATTCTGCTCCCCACTCCAAATTTTGTTCAGCATCTCCACCAGATGTTGCTGCTGAAGCAGCGTTTACCATCTGTCCCAAAGACCTCTCAAACAAATATACTACTTCGTCAAATTGATCCAGAACCGAAGAAAAAGAGGTCTTTGTACCAACAGAAGCTGCTGATGCTTTTTGTTCTGCTTCTGCTTGTGCTAATTTTTCTTCTTGTTTTTCTTCTACTCCTCCCGATCCGGTGATCGCTTCATGTGCTCTATCTGCTGCCCATCCGCCCAGGAAGTTTCCTGCCATACTTCCCAACATAAATCCCAAACCGGGAACCGGAATCAGAGCCTGACCAATAGCACCACCTAACAAAGATCCAGCAAGAGCACCACCAGCACCAGCTGCAGCAAGACTAGTGGATTCTCCAGAATCTATGCCCTCTTTAAAGTCTAGTCCAGCAAATACGGCATTCATGATGCCAGCCGCTTTAAATCCACCTAATCTTACACCTTTAGATTTTGGTATTGGTTTTCCTGCTTTGGGACTTGGGTCTCCTTTACCCCTAAAGAAATTTCCAATAAAACCACCAACGTCTAATGCACCAGAAAATAGTGATGCCAGCAAACTTCCGGGTCTACCAAAAGTAGATGGCATACTAATGGTAGAAAGTTTTGATAGTTTCTTTTGATCTGGAAGTTTTATAGCTTCAAGACTTTTGACTTCAACATTCATAAATCTTATGAAGTCATCAAGAGAATTCTTAGTAGCGGTCATTTGAGCGCTAGATCTCTTGATATTCACAATATTATTAATGGCCCCCAAGAGAGGAGATCTAATAATTGGTGGTTTCTTAGCCAGTGCCATAATCTTATCCTACAATGTTATAAGTTAATCTTGAATATAACGAAAGGAAATTGTCATCATTTGTTGCACTTAAGAATGGCAAAGAAGCCTGATCTTGTTTAGCTAATGTTGGCGGCGGTGGTGGTGTGGGTGTATTTGCTGGTTTATTTTCATTACCTTGGGATCCCATGTCCATAGGCACAACAGCAGTTTCAACAGGAGTTTGTTTTGGTGGTTGAGCAACAGATTGTGCAGCGACCTGTCTCATTTCCGCTTGTTCTGGCGCTGGTGCAACTGTAGGTGTTGTAACTGTAGGTGTTGCTGGTTGTGATTCAAAATGCCTAAGATTCTTTTCAAACAGTGAAATTGATTCACCTGTTGTTGTAGTAGTTTGTCCGTGATGTGGAGACATACTTGCCCATTCCATTCCAAGTTCGGGCATGTATTTTTTTACATTTTCTGGGGTGATTGGGCGACCACCCATTCGTCGTCGAGCTAATGCTATGATTATAGCATTTTGAGTGTTCTTATCAAATGTTTGATCTGCACTGAACTGACCAGAATCAAGCAATCCTTTCAATGTATATGGCATTAATTGTGGAGCCCCAGTTGCAGAAGAATTATGTTTGTCCACATGGTAAGGAATAACTCCACCACCTAACCTATCTGGGACTCTATTAGTTCCTCCCATTTTAGAAGCTTCATATACTTCACCCAATGTCATCTGAGTTAGTTGTGGTACAATTGCTCCACCATAAACTTTATTATATCCTGTTTCTCCTGACGTTCCTTCTGATTGAGTTACAGTAGCAATTAAAGCTTTCTCTGCAGCATTATAGTTACCAGATACATCAGCTGGAGCAACAGGACCAGTAGTTGGAGTACCCCCTCCGCCACCAGACTTATCACCAGTACCAGGCGAAGCACTAGGCGAACCACTAGGATTAGTTGAGGCTTGTGTTTGTCGGCCACCTCCCCCAAAGGCTTGTATCGCTTGAGAAAATCTTTCTAAAATTCCACTAAATCTATCCAATAATGTAGTAGGTATTGTCCCTTCTGACATTGGTGCAGCCTCAACATTTCCTCGACCCATGTTTGCCATGCCACTAATTACCCTAGATCCACCTGCAGCCAATAAAGCACCACCAGCCATGGCCATTCCAGGGCGACTTCTCAACATTCTCATAAGTCCTTTAGGGAGACTTTTCTTTAGTGGTCCACCTGGAACGTTGATATCTAAGTTAATTCCTCCGGGTCCAGTTGATGCTTGAGGTAAACTGGATAACTGTTTTACTATTTTTAAAATAGTTTGTCTGATATTTCTCGCAACTCTAAAAGTCTCTCTGAATACTTTTTGTAGTGCTCTTATATTTCTTCCAAGAGTCTTTACGTTCCTTGGATTACCAAGAAACTGGATATATCCGATAGCGTCTTTGTATAGTCTTAGGAAATTACCTAGAATAGAATTCGGTCTTGCAGCATCTATTTGATCTATTCTGGATCTATAGTTATCTTGTATCTCGCTAAGTTTTTGTTGAACGAATTGAGTTACGTTTTGATTTATTGATGATACTTGATTTTGTACGTTAGATACTATATTCGTAGACAACGTACTGATCATACTGTTGAGATCAGGTGGTTTTGGGGCAACTCCTGCAGCTGAACCTCTAGAAAACTGAACTATCTTGTTGGCAGCGCTAGAAACAACACCTTTCCCAAGTGGTTGACCACCAGTGATAAAATTCTGAGCACCAGCAGCTGAAGAGGATTTTTCCTTTACAATACTACCTGGGTTTAGTGATGAACTAACTGCCACGATTTGCCGCCTGTTGTGCCTTTAGGTTTTCCTCATCAATATGTATTTTCAACAGAGTAAGATAGATGTCTCTCTCCCACGGCATCATGTTTTCTATTTCACTTAATGAATATTTATGGAACTGCATGAGAGCGAAGTTTATTCTGAAATATGACTCAAGATCAATGTGAGCCATAATCAACCGAAAAAACTTGTTAAACCCTCCAGAGTTACAATATTTTCTTCTTTAGTATTTGGATTCGTAACCGTAAACGTATGAGTCAGTTTGGGCATAGTTTCAAAGAATTTTTCGATCTTTTTGAATTGATCGGCATTCATACTCTCAATAAATTCAATCAATTCTTTCTTAGTGCAATCTGAAGCAGCCCATGCTTCTTCTGCCGTAAATATTGTTTCAATGCAAGAAGAAATAATATCAAATGATTTTTCAATAGTTGATACTGATTCTTGGGTAGTAAAATCAAAATTATTCTTAATAAACTGATCCAATGAGGGATACTTCATTTTAATCACGATCTCATCATCAATTCTAATTTCCGTAGTGTGACTTTCTTCTTTTACTACTTTAACCTCATCAACATATACCTTTACCGGAACTTCGGTTGTTCCATCATCTGAACAAGTAATGATAAGATCAATAGATTCACCAACAGACTTTCCACGAACATTGAGGAAAATATATTCAATATCAAACGAAGGTAGATCTTCCACTTTTACACCCCTGGTTTGGATGCAATCTTTCAATACTTGTTTGATAGCAAGTGTGATCTGTTTTACGTCTTGACTTTCTAAGGCTAGAATTAGAACCTTCTCTTCTTTTACTAGAAACGGACGATATTTAATTGTTTTTCCTGTAGATGGCAACTCAAGTTCATAAGTTGGCGTAGAAATTTTTGGTAATGGCATTGAAAATTATATAATCAGTTAAATTTATTTAGAGCGGTTATTGGGAGAAGAAATTGGTGTTGAGATATTCTGATGGAATATCTGCACTATAATTAAATGATGGGTTACTGAATGTGGTGCTATCCATATTGGTCCAAGAAAAAGTTGGAGAAGTTAGTATAGTATCTCCATTATTTGCAATTTGTGTATCTTGCATAACGTCTTGACCCCTTCCTGCATGATTTAATATCACATATCGATCATACTTATAAGTTACAGTAGTCTTTGTAATAGTACTGCCCTCATAAGTTACTGGAAGTGCAGTTAAATTAGTTGGATATGCATTAATGAACTTGTACGTTAACATAGTAGGAGTTCTTACAACATCTCTGGTACTTGGATCTATGACAAGATCTCTTTCAAATTTTGTAATGGCAATATCTCTCTTGTATGTGTTTGGATATCTAAACCTAAAGAATTGATTGTCATCAAACTGATTCACATCGCCTCTAGGATTTCCAGCTATTTTTCTACCTGATGTGCTGTAAAGAGGGTTGATGAAGTTAATCCACTCTTCAAATAAGCGAATAATGCCATACTCTGCATCAACATAGAAAGTCATTGTAACATCTGGAAAGTCTCTTCTGATTGGAAATGTTTCAACAACACCCTGTCTACTTCCAGTTTCTTCTGCAACTGCTACTGATACTCCAGGCAGAGAAGTTTCATTACACATGAATTCATAACGAAGAGAATTCAATGTTTTCTGTCCACCATTGAATAAATTGGGCCCAAGAACTCCACAAGTAACTAACCAAGCATTAATGTCCTCGTCTGACCTATCAGTTGGTACAGTATCTCCAAGAAACAAAGTAACTTTAAATTGGCTAGTGACTGAAAGTTCACCAAACAAATCCCTCACACCAGGAAAACTAGACCGACCATCATCTGTATTTCTGGGTAGAGTCATCCTTGCATAGATTGGATCAACCCTATATTGATTATTTGGAAAATCCTTTCTGTATGGTTCGGACATCTATAAATATTTTTTAAGGATCTATACTATGTATATGAGTTATAAGGGAAAATATAGACCAGAAAATCCTAAAAAATATAAAGGTGACCCAACCAATATCATCTATCGTTCTCTTTGGGAACGTAAGTTCATGAGATATTGTGATTTAAACGAAAGTGTAAACCAATGGCAGTCTGAAGAGTTCTGGATTCCCTATCGTTCTCCTCTTGATAATAAAATTCACAGATACTTTCCAGATTTCTTTGTTAAGTACAAACACAAAGATGGCAAAACTAGAGTCATGGTGATTGAAATCAAACCAAAAAATCAAGTAATAATGCCTGAACAAAATCCCAAAAGAAGAACTAAGGCCTGGGCATATAAAGTTCAGACTTGGGTTGTAAATCAAGCAAAGTGGGAAGCAGCAAAAGAATTCTGTGCAGACCGTAACTATGAGTTCAAGATCATGACAGAAGAGGATCTAGGCATATGAGTTTCGACGGCATATTCCAACCTGGGGAAGGTTTTGGATACGATCTAATCAAAAAATTCAAAGGAAAGAACGTCAAGAGTGACACTTACAGTGGAGAACTCAGACAATATCTTGGGGAACGTGAACAGTTTAATATTAACGAAATTGATACAGGTGGAATTGAGGTTGGTAGATTATATTTCTTCATTTATGGAGCACAAACTCCAGGACTTAAATTTTATGATACTCAACCATTAGCGTATATTACTGAAGTGAATTACAACGCAGGGTATTTCATCGGAACAAATCTACACTATCTAAATCGTAAAATAAGAGAGGGAGTTGCAAAAGGCCTAATAAATAATGGCAGTACTATAGGTATACCTCGCAATACTATACATCGTTATTTCTTTTCTGGAGTTAGTGGAGGGTTTCTAAGAGTTCCAGAAAAAGACTGGCCCTCCGTTGCATTATTACCCACTGAAAAATTTGTTGATGATAGAGGACAACCCTTCCCCAACCACAAAGCCTGGAGCAAATCTTAAGTGGCATATCAAACAGTAAAATCACCATTTATTACGAAAAATGGAGTATCGTATAATTTATTTTACGATAGTGCAACTGGTGGTGTGCAAATGATTCAACAAAATGCTCCACCAGGAACACAGCCAATTTACCAAGATGGTAAATGGACATCTACTGGAACATCAGCAGGTTTTAATTCTAATGAACAGACCCAAATTCATAAAGATACTATAGCCGCAGTTCAATCAGCATACCAAACTGCTGGGGGAGCGGGTAAAGGAGCTAAATTGGCACAATGGGCTTCACAAAACTTTAGTACTGGACAACCTGGACAAAATACAACAAATCCAGCGGCATCGCAATCCGGAACTAGTGGCAGCACTTCAAATGGCGGTCAACAAAATATATTTGGAGCTATACTAAATCCAGACGAAACCATAAAAAATGCATCTGTAAACGGTGGTAAGTTTGGAGCCAAAAATGAAAAATCTTTGTTTGGTGATTCTAGTTTAATGACATATCCTAAGGATTTAATGGTATCCAAACAAGATTATTTTGTCATTTCGATGTACTCATATAAACCAAGTAGTCAAGCACAGTTGTTTAGTGGAAAAGAAGGAGCGTTATCCATTCTTAAGAGTGGACTTCAAAATGCAGGAAACTTGGAAGATCATATTGGATCGTGTTTTTTGCCTATGCCACAAAATGTGGGAGATGGCAACTCTGTCGCATGGGGTTCCGAAAACATGAGTAATCTTGCGGCGGCCGTAACAGCAAATACCATGGGATCCGCTGGATCAAGTCTTTTGAGTGCTGGAGCAGGTGGATTATTGGGTTTGGCATTTGGTGGACCAATGACTATGGCAGCAAACTTCCTCAAAGCAAAAAGTATGATCAACTTGGCAGCAAGTGTTAAAAATGATTCAATGAAAACATTGTTGACTTCTGACGTAACTTCAAAACTAGTAAAAGCTCAAGGTTTTGCAGTTGAATCCGAATCAATTCTTGCAAGAGGTGCAGGTATTGTTCCAAACTCAAACATGGAATTGTTATTCAATGGTCCAACTTTGAGAACGTTTTCATACTCATATAGACTTTCTCCAAGAAGTGCAGAAGAAGCAAAAACAGTTAGAAGAATCATTAGATTTTTCAAACAAGGAATGTCAGTTAAAAAGATAACAGGTAAAGCGGGTCAGGCATCTTTCTTCTTGGGAAGTCCAAATGTTTTCAGATTGGAATATAAATCTGGAGGCAAGGATATTGATGCTATTAATAAAATCAAAACTTGCGCTCTTACCTCTTTCAGTTGTAACTATACTCCGGAGGGAGTTTGGGCTGCATATGAATCGGGTCAACCGATTTCAACTGTCATTAGTTTGACTTTCAACGAACTGGAACCAATATATGATCAAGATTATCAAGAAGATAGTATCTTTGGTAATGGTGATCCTAATAAAATTTCAATAAGCGACGAGTCAGTGGGGTACTAAAAAATGGGATATTTTAACGAACTTCCAGAATTACAAATTCTAAACAGAACAAAAAATCAAATCTCAAATGATGAGACATTGATCATTAAAAACTTCTTTAAGAGAGCAAAACTTAGAGACGATATTGCTTCTGTTGCGTCTGCATTTGAATATTATATGATTACTGAAGGTGAAAGACCAGAAGAAGTTGCAGAAAAAATTTACGGTGATCCAGAACTTGATTGGGTTGTTTTAACAACAAACAATATTACTGATGTTCAAAATGAATGGCCTTTGAATATCGATTCTCTGAACAAATATATGTTGGATAAGTATGGTTCTGAAGAGGCATATACTGATATTCATCACTACGAAACAATATCTCTCAAAGACTCTTTTGGCAGAGAAGTATTTCCTGGTGGACTCATAGTTGATGAATCCTTCTACAACTCACCATCATACGAAACAGTTACTGACCCTCCTCTGGGTGTAACTTTTCCTTCAATTTACATTCCAGGAACTCAAGCAGAATTGGTTCCAGTGGTGTCGGGAATTGCAAATTCAATTACAAATGTTCAGATCGTAACAGGTGGATTGGGTTACCAAAAAGTACCAACAGTTAATGTATCGCCACCACCAGTCACAGCGAATGCTTCAGCAACCCCAGAGATATCTGATTTTAGAGTGTCTGGAATTGCAACTTTAAATGGTGGCCAAGGATTTAACTTCCCACCCCAAGTGTCATTTTCCGATCCTATTGAATCTGTACAAGCAACTGCGAGTTGTGAATTAGGTACAGGACTTGAAATTGATGCAGTAACCACGACATCAATAAACGAAGGTGGAATAGGATATGGACTAACAGCACCAACAGTGACCTTTGGATATTCCCCTAGAGTTGTTTATGGTGTTTATAATAACCAATCAAATAATGCAGTAGGAAACGATGTAGAAGGATTTTATTTCAGAGAAGATGGAACAAAACTTTATACAGCAAGTTTTACTGGGTCGAATCAAATTAAACAATATGATCTAAGTGAGGGTTGGAAAGTATCTACGACATCACTTACTTATGAATTGGATGTAAGTGGAGATTTTGGTTTTACAACGGGTATTGAGTTCAAACCAGATGGAAAACTAATGTATGTTACTGGTGGAACTGGAAGTAGTTATAAAATTGTTACTTATGAGTTAGGTACTGCATGGGATCTCTCTACAGCATCTTCATCAAATTCAATTACTATAGCTTCTCCTGGTGGAATTAGATTAAAGTCTGATG
>Ga0129342_1001304_pt1 | contig 11112 bp, 11 predicted proteins | sample CPBDNA_5_FD_94426 | JGI IMG/M metagenome (GOLD analysis project Ga0129342, IMG submission 94426) | Freshwater to marine salinity gradient microbial communities from Chesapeake Bay, USA - CPBay_Sum_15_0.2_DNA | ecosystem: Environmental > Aquatic > Marine > Coastal | place: USA: Chesapeake Bay...
GAACCCGTAAAAACAGGTACTTTAATACCTAAAAACTTTTTCCAATAAGTTGTTGATCTAATTTGAGCAGACTGATCAGCAGCCATTCCATAAAGAAACAATTTATTATCTTTTATTTGATTTTTTATATACAACGCTGCTTTATATCTATAAATTAATTTAGACCCGTTTTTTAGTCTAAATTTTTTTATTAATTCATCTAAACTTTTATTCGTTAAAGGAGTGTAGATAGCAAATGGTAATTGCGGAACATGATAATTTATTGAAAGAAACCATTCATATCCTCCGTAATGAGATGTCATAAACATTACACTTTTATTTTTTTTCTCTAATTCAAAAAATATTTCAGGATTTTCGATATAAAATCTTTTTTTCATTTCATTAGTTGAAATGCCATAAAATTTAAACATTTCAAAAAAAACATCAGTTAAATGCTTATAAAAATTTTTTTCTATTCTTATTAAATCGTTGTGATCTTTTGATACATTAGATAATAAGAGATTCTTTCTTACTATTTTTCTTCTGTATCTAACTATATAATAAATTATATAAAAAAAAATATCAGAAAAAAAGTATAAAACTCTAAAAGGCAGAAAAGAAATAAATACTAACAAGGGGGCGATAATAAATTTTGATAAGTATTTCATTGAAACAAATTTATCATATTTTTGGACAATGTTATATTTAATTATTGCATTAACAGTCTTAATTTCAATTAAAGGATTTAAAGACCTTTCTTTTTTTAATAAATACAAATTCAATATTAATTCTGTTAGAAATGGAGAAAACTACAGAATGTTTTCCTCAGCATTTCTACATGTTGATTATAATCATTTATTTTTTAATTTATTTGCCCTTCTTGTATTTTCAAATCAAATATTGAAAGAATTGGGAGGACTGTACTATCTTATTATTTATTTGGTTAGCTTATATTTTGGAAATTATTATACATTAAAACAATATAAAAATGAAAGATTCTATTCAGCCGTTGGTGCAAGCGGTGCTGTTAGTGGTATAGTTTATTCTGCTATTCTATTGTATCCTGAAATGAAACTTGTTTTTATATTATTTCCAATCCCATTACCATCTTATATTTTTGGAATTGGATATATTTTATACAGTATTTATGGAATGAAAAAATTGAATGATAATATTGGTCATTCAGCACATTTAGGTGGAGCAATATCAGGAATAATTATTACAATACTTATAAAACCTAGTATTATATTAAATCAAACTTGGCTTATATTTTTACTAATCTCTCCACTAATCATTGAAAGATTTATAAAAAAATAATTACTTATTTAATTGTTTAGAAATTAAATTATCTAAATCAACACCTTTAACATCTTTTCCTATAATATTTCTATTTTCATCTAATAGAAATGAAGTTGGCATTTGAATAACTTTGTAAAGTTTTGCAATTGGTTCACCCCAAAATTTTAAGTTAGAAATGTGAACCCAATTTTCAATTTTATCATTTTTTATTGCACTTACCCATGAATCTCTATCTCTATCTAAAGATATTCCTATAATCTGAAATTCATCAGAAGAATATTTGTTTTTAAGCTTTACTAAATCGGGGTTTTCAATTCTACAAGGTCCACACCATGACGCCCAAAAATCAAGTAAAATAATTTTGGATTTTACATTTGAAAGAGAAATATATTCTTCATTCAGTCCAGGACCTTCAAAGTCTGGTGCGACAGAACCAATTGAAATAGCATTTTTAGATTCAATAACTTCATTTATTCTGTTTTTAATTTCTTTAGAAGATTTTGTTTTCTTGATTATTTCAGTAAATCTGGAAAAATAGCTTTCAATAGTTTCAAATTCAAGTTCTTGATTCATCAACATTCTTTGTAATATTAGGGAAGAGAGATAAGAATCATTATTATCAACAATAAAACTTTCTTCGTATTGAAGCAATTTAGTTCTTAAAGATTCAAACTGAGTGGTTAAGTCTCTTATAAGAACAGTGTCTTTAATGAAATTTGCAGTTCTAATTTCATTTTGAATCTCTGTTAATTCACTGTAAAAATCTTTTGTTTTGGACTTATAAGTAGTAAAGTCTTTATTTGATTTTGTACCACTTATTTTTGAAGCTCTAATACTATCCTTATAGATTTTTAAATTTATTGTTCCTGGCTCAAGAATAACAGGAAGATTTTCTCTTTGTTTGTCAAAAACAATGTAATGCATCTCAGGAATTGATATTGTATCGGTAAAGGAGAATTTGCCTTGACTAACAATGGTTGAATCTACCATTACTGGAAGATTACTATTTCCAATTTTTACCAAAAAAACATCTAGGTTTGATTCGTGATCAGTTTCTCCATTAATAGTGTATGTATTATTTGAACAACTAAATAAAAAGGATAACGCTACTAATAATATAATATAGTTCCTCATTAATAATATAATATAAATTAACTTTGGCAAATATAGCATTAATATATAATTAGTCAGATGGAAAATTATTACCATTTTATTAATGAATTTAAAAGTGTTTCCGGTTACAATAATGTTTTTATCAATAACTGGACTAAAGAACCCTATATAAATGGCTGGAGATATGGAAAAGGAGAAGCAATTGCTATTGTAAAACCTGGGTCTTTATTAGAAATGTGGAAAATTTTGAAGATTTGCGTTAAATATGATTTAATTATCATCATGCAAGCTGCTAACACAGGATTAACAGGTGGTTCTACTCCTTATGGAAATGATTATGATAGACCAGTTATTATAATTAATACATTAAGAATTAAAACAATTCAAGTTATTAACAATGGTAAGCAAATTATCGGATTAGCAGGGAGCTCCCTCTATGATTTGGAAAATATATTAAAACCAATAAACAGAGAACCTCATTCAGTTATAGGATCTACTTCAATTGGAGCCTCTATTGTAGGAGGTGTATGTAATAATTCTGGAGGATCATTAATTCACAGAGGTCCTGCCTATACACAACTTTCTTTATATGCAAGAGTTAATGAAAAAGGGAGTTTAGAATTAATAAATGAATTGGATATATATTTAGGCTCAAAACCAGAAGATATTTTATCTAACCTTGAAAACAAAAATTATAGCGATAAAGATATTTTATTTTCTAAAAAGCTAGCTTCAGATAATAAATATGAAACCATTGTTCGTGATGTAGATAAAGATACTCCTGCTCGTTTCAACGCTGATAAAAGACTTTTGTATGGTGTGTCAGGAAGTGCTGGAAAAGTAGCAGTTTTTGCTGTTCGTCTTGATACATATCCTGCACCTAAAAAAAGTAAGATATTTTATATTGGATCAAATGATTCAAACAACTTTTGGAAAATTAGAAGGGATATTTTAAAAAATTTCAAATCTCTTCCTAGACTGGGTGATTATTTACATAGAGATTGCTACGACGCAGCGAAAAAATACAGTAAAGACACTTTTATAGTTATTGAAAAATTAGGAACAAACTTTCTTCCAGTACTTTTTGAATTTAAACGAATGGTAGATATTATAGCTGAAAAAACAAAGTTTCTTCCTGATAAATTCTCTGATAAGCTAATGCAATTTTTAAGTAATTTTTGGCCAAACCATTTACCTAAAAGAATGGAAGTTTTCAGAAATCATTATGAACATCATTGGATTATTGAAATGACTAACGAAGGAATTGATGAAGCTGAAAAATATTTTAATGATTATTTTAAAAAAAATGAAGGTGATTTTTTTATATGTAATTCAAAAGAAGCTAAAAAAGCAATGCTGCATAGATATGTTTCTGCAAGTGCAATAGGAAGATACCAGGCTTTAAATAAAAAAAATATTGGAGATATGATGTCTCTTGATATAGCATTTCCAAGAAATGAAAAAAAATGGTTAGAAGTTCTACCAAAAGATATTAATAATCAAATACAATATAAATTTTATTATGGACATCTATTTTGTCATGTATTTCATCATAACTATATTTTAAAAAAAGGAGTTAATGGAAAAAAATTAAAAGAAAAATTATTAAATCTTTATGATAGAGTAGGAGCCGAATATCCAGCGGAACATAATGTTGGTCATGAATATAGTGCAAAAAAAGTTCTTAAGGATTTTTATAAAAATCTTGATCCTACAAATACATTCAATCCTGGGATTGGAAGTTCTAGTAAAAATAAATATTGGAAAAAATAACCTATTATAATAATTGATATTAAAGTATAGTTTTTTTTAAAATAAATATTAGAAGTATTTTTGTTTAAAATTTTTTAAAATAATGGCAGGCAATACGTTTGGAAATATCTTTAGATTAACAACTTTTGGTGAATCTCATGGTCCTGCCTTAGGTGGTGTAATTGATGGTTGTCCCTCAGGAATTAAATTAAACCTGACTTTGATTGAAAATGAAATGCAAAGAAGAAAACCAGGACAATCCTCAATTGTAACTCAGAGAAAAGAAGAAGATACTGTAATTTTTTACAGTGGAATATTTGAAGGAAAAACAACTGGAACTCCAATAGGTTTTTTAATTCATAACAATGACCAAAAGTCAAAAGACTATTCCCATATAAAAGAAAGATACAGACCATCACATGCTGATTATGTTTATGATAAAAAATATGGCCATAGAGATTATAGAGGAGGTGGAAGAAGTTCTGCTAGAGAAACAGCTTGTAGGGTAGTTGCTGGTGCAATTGCAAAACAGATACTAAAAAAAATAAAAATAAATGCTTTTGTTTCCTCTGTAGGTGAGATTTCTATAGATAAAGATTATAATTTATTAGACTTTTCTAATATTGAAAAAAATCCTGTAAGATGTGCTGATCCAGATACAGCGATAAAAATGGAAAATTACATCAAACAAATTAGAAAAGAAGGTGATACTGTTGGTGGTGTTGTTTCTTGCGTTATTAAGTATTGTCCCATTGGACTGGGTGAACCAGTTTTTGACAAGCTTCACGCTGAATTAGGAAAAGCAATGTTATCAATTAATGCAGTCAAAGGATTCGAATTTGGAAGTGGTTTTAATGGATCAAAATTAAAAGGAAGTCAGCACAACGATATATTTAATTTTGATGGAAATACTGAAACAAATTATTCAGGTGGAATACAAGGTGGAATAAGCAATGGAATGGACATCTATTTCAATGTTGCTTTTAAACCTGTTGCAACAATAATGAAATCTCAGAAAACAATTGATTCCAATAATAATGTGGTAGAAATGAGAGGAAAAGGAAGACACGATCCTTGTGTAGTTCCTAGAGCTGTACCTATTGTAGAGGCTATGGCCGCATTAGTATTACTTGATTATTTACTTATTAACAAATTGTACAAATAATTAAAAACGAGATATTTTTTTGATATTATTAGTGTATATACTTTTGGAGTTATTTTTTTTAATAAGAAATGAAATTCAGAGTAGAGTAAAATCAGTTGCAACTAGTCGTCAATAAACTGCCCTGGAATATTAAATTTTGAAATATCACACTTTTCTAGTTTTCTAAAATATTTGAATCTGTATTTTGCAATCTTACTATAAATCCAATCGTTAATTCTTGTTGGAATCAGATTAAAAATTAAAAATATTTTGAAAAAACCTCCAACACTTTCAATTATTTTAAAAATAGCTGTGGATTTTGTATAAACTTGATCATTTACTTTAAATAGAACTGTGTTAAATTCACATAAATCCATCTTTAAATTTGAAAGTAAAATTTGACCTGATTTACCTTGTAAAGATGAAAACTTTAAATTATTATTAGTATCTATTTTTACTATTAAATTGACAAACAAATCACATAAACCGCATATGCCGTCAAAATAAACTACTTTATCAATTTCTTGTTTCATTTAATAAATTCCAATTTACTGATGTTAGTTTTAGTTTTAAAAGTATCGTAGTTAATTATCGCAATATTTTTTTCAATATTGTCAATAATTCCCATGGTTGTACTTCCCTCTATTCTTACTTTATCACCAATTTTAAAAATTATATTTGATTGTTTTATGATAGGCTTTAGATTATTTTTTTTCTTTTGTTTTCTAATTAAATTAAGTTCTTTTTCTAATTTTTCTTTGGTTATTTTAAATTTCTCTTTTTCTAATTTAGATTTAGATAAGTTATTCTTTTTTCTTTTTGAATTCAAAGTGTCAACTAACTTCAATAATTCTGAAACTAACAATCTTTTTTTACCTGAATTAAAATATCTTTCTGAAATATCGTTAAATTTATTACCAACCATTATCATTCTTTGATTAGTATCAAAAAGCTCCTGATAATTTAAAAGTTTTGATTTTATTTTATCATTAGAAGCGTTTAATTTTTGATTTTCTTTTCTAAACTTATCTTCTTCAATTTTTAAAGAATCCGTAGTCTTATCTAACTCTAAACGCTGTTTTTGGAGTTTAGCGATAGTAGCATCAAATCTTACTTTTCCAATCTCAATTTTCTTTTTTGCTTTGTTTATCAAGCTATAAGGGATTCCATTTTTTTGAGCAACTTCAAAGGTAAAAGAGCTTCCCGCTTGTCCTAAAACAAGATTAAAAGTCGGTTCTAATGTTTTATGATTAAACTCCATGTTAGCGTTAGACATATTGGGAAGTTCATTCGCTAGTAACTTTAAATTTGAATAATGTGTTGTTATGACTCCAAAACTTTTTCTATCATAAAAAACTTCTAAAAAAGTTTCAGCTAGAGCACCACCTAATTCAGGATCAGATCCAGTTCCAAATTCGTCAATTAAAAAAAGAGTTTCAGAATTACATTTTTTTAAAAAAGAATTCATGTTTTTCAATCTATAACTATATGTACTTAATTGATTTTCTATTGATTGATTATCGCCAATATCTGAAATAACATTTTTAAAAACACACATCTCAGTGGAGTGATGAACAGGTAATAAAATCCCTGACTGTAACATAACTTGTAACAAACCAATTGTTTTTAAAGTAATGCTTTTCCCTCCTGCGTTTGGACCTGAAACAACTAATATCCTATTTTCGATATCCAAACTAACAGTTTGGGGATATGTCTTAAGATTTAAATTTTTATTAGAAATATAAAGAAGTGGGTGATAGGCGTTAACTAAATTAATTGTACGCTTTGAAGTTAAATTAGGTTTAATTCCTTTAATTAAATAAGCATATTTTGATTTTGCAGAAATTAAATCTATTTCAGTTAAATAGTTTTGATAATCAGAAAGAATTTCAATATAAGGTAAATGAAAAGCTGTAAGATCTTTTAGAATCTTTTTTATTTCCTGGCTTTCATCATATAACAAATCTTGTAGTTTTCTGCTTTGCGTTAAAGTTTCCTGAGGTTCTATATAAACTATACTTCCTGTCTTTGAACTACCCATCATTTGTCCATTAACTTTTCTTCTATACATTGCTTTAACTGCTAAAACTCTTCTATTATCAATCAGAGATTCTTTAATTTCATCAAGGTATCCATTGCTGTTACAAGAATTTAAAGCAGTAGAAAAAGATTGTCTTATTTTTGATTTAGTTAGATTAATATTATTTCTAATAGTTAATAATTCATTTGTAGAATTATCTTTTATAAAACCATATTTATCAATTATTGAGTTTATTTCAGTTATTATTTCTTTACAAACGGATAAGTTTTTTACTAATTCAAATACATTAGGATAATAAGCTTTAAATTTCTTTAAAAACTTGATATGCATTAAAGTTAGTTCTACTACAATTTTGATTTTCCTAAAAGATTCTATTTCAAGTTGACTATTAGATATTTGAATAATTTTTATTTCAGATGAAATAGATTCAAAAAAATGATTGGGAAATGAATTGTTATTTTCAATAGATAATAAATACTCAGAAACTAAGTTTAAAGAAAAATCTACATAGTTGAAATCAGTAGAGGGGTTAATGGATTTAGCTTTATTTTTACCTAAACTAGAAACACAATTTGAAACAATATTATCAATGACTAAATCAAACTCTAAGTCTTCTAATGTTTTCTTAAGAATTGCCAAAGTAATTATATATTTAGTATATAAAATTAATCAAATTAATTGAAGACAAACTATAATAAAACATGGGCCAAAGTATTAAAATCTGAATTTGAAAAAGATTATTTCAAGAAACTTAAATTAAATATTGATAATTTATATAAAAACGCAAACTGTTTTCCTGAAAAAAAGAATATTTTTTCATCTTTTGCAACTTGCCCATTAAGGTCATTAAAAGTTGTAATTATAGGTCAAGACCCATATCATGGAAAAGGACAAGCAAATGGTTTGGCCTTCTCAGTTTCTAATAATCAAATTCTTCCCCCTTCATTAATAAATATTTTTAATGAAATATCATCTGATTTAAATTTTAAATTAAGAACAAATGGAGATCTTATTGACTGGTCAAAACAAGGGGTTCTTTTATTAAATTCTGTTTTAACTGTAGAAGAGGGTAAACCAGGAAGTCATTCTGGACTTGGATGGGAAAAATTTACAGATGAAGTGATTAAAATAATTTCTAAAGAGAAATCAAAAATTGTTTTTATGCTTTGGGGTGGTTATGCCCAAAAAAAAGAAAAATTAATAATTAAAAAAAATCATTTGATACTTAAAAGTGGTCATCCATCTCCACTAAGTGCTAACAGAGGATATTGGTTTGGAAACAAACATTTTAGCTTATGTAATAATTTCTTGAACAGTATAGGGGAAAAACCTATCAAATGGAATTAATTAAATTATAATTAACTTTAAAACAAAAAAATATGATAATAAGTACTACTGAAACAATACCATCAAAAGAAATTTCAGAAATCTTGGGAATTGCAAGAGGATCTACCGTAAGAGCAAGAAATGTAGCTAGAGATGTTTTTGCAAGTATTAAAAATTTAGTTGGAGGTGAAATAGAAGAATACACTAAATTACAAGCTCAATCTAGAGAACAAGCTTTATCAAGAATGATTGAGGATGCACAAAAATCAGGAGCAGATGCTATTGTTAATGTAAGATTCATGACATCTGTAATATCCCAAGGAGCTGCTGAAGTTTTAGCTTATGGAACAAGTGTTAAATTAAAATAATAAATGACCTTAACTTGGCTAATTATTGGAGGAATACTTGTAGTTTTCGCTATCATCAATAGAATCAATAAATCCAATAAAGAAGATTTTGAAGACAGAGATAACTAACATTCTTATAAGAATGTTTTTTGTTTTAGTATATTTACATTAAATTAAAAAAAAATGAAGAAATTTTTTCAGTTTTCAGGAACTATAAGTGGAACAACTTACTTACTAAGAATATTATTTTCAATAGTACTATCTATTCCAGCAATGATTATAATCTTTGCTTTTTTTGGAATGTTTGCTATTGAATATGCTGAGATAGATATGCAAAATCCTCAGGGATTTGATCAAAAAGCACTTCAAGAAAAAATTGAAAGCAATCCGGATGATTTTTTAGAAGCGTTGAAGACTTCATTTACACCTTTTTGGATTATTACAATTATAGTCTCATTAATCCCAGTAATTTGGTTCGGAATAGCATCTTATTATAAGAGAGTTTCTGCTTTATTTTATGACAATAGACTAAATATTTTTGCTGGTCTAATAGTATTTGAAATTACAGCTGATATAATCGTATTAAATAATAATAATAATTGGATTGGTAATGTGTTTATTGGTGTACAACTTTTAATTTTATTGTTTATGCTGTTTAAAAATTCTGGAATTGAAGAGCATGAGGGTTAACCCCCAACTCTTTTTACTTTATGACCTTGACTTTCTAAAATTAAGGTAATTTTGTCTCTAAATTTTCCCTGAATAATTATCTCATTATTTTTAACAGAACCACCAACACTACATTTATTTTTAAGAAGTTTAGCAAGATCTTTCAGTTCATCTTTAGAACCATTGAATCCTTTAATTACTGTTACAGGTTTTCCAGCTCTACCTTTAACACTAAAATGAGCTTCTAAGCTTTGTGGTTTAACTTTTGTTTTAGTGAAGGGATTAATTATAAGCTCTGATTTCTTTAATTCTTCAGAATCAATTAAAGATTTAAGATCACGAAGAGATGAAAATTTTTTCATTACTTTTTCATTACACCTATATCAATTAACCTATTGATAAGAAAATCGTGAGCAGTAATATCATCATATTTTTTTGGATTTTCCTTATCAACACAATTTTCTAGAACATTTAATTTCATCGATCCTACTGGATGCAAGAAAAATGGAATTGAATATCTTGATTTGTTCCAGTATTCTTTAGGAGGGTTAACAACTCTATGAATGGTAGATTTTAATTTATTATTTGTGTATCTAGATAACATATCTCCAACATTAACAACAATTTCATCTTCATTTGCAATTGCATCAATCCATTCTCCTTTGTTATTTTTTACTTGAAGACCTTTTCCATGTGCACCCATAAGTAGAGTAATGAGATTAATATCACCATGTGCAGCAGCTCTGACAGCGTTTTCTGGTTCTTTTATTATGGGAGGATAGTGAATAGGTCTTAAAATACTATTTCCGTTTATTACATACTGATCAAAATGAAATTCGTCAAGATCAAGAAATAACGCTATTGCTCTAAGTACATATAAACCTGTCTTTTCCAAAGCTTTATAAGTGATTTTTCCAGCCCTGTTAAAGTCTGGGATTTCGTCAACATAAGGATTGTCAGGATATTTAAATATTTTTTTTTCTTGACTGCTTAAATACTGACCAAAATGCCAAAATTCTTTTAGATCTCCTTGTTTATTTCCTTTAGCATGCTCTTTTCCAAATGAAGTATAACCTCTTTGACCTTCAAAGCCTTCAAACTCATATTTTGATTTAGAATCAAGAGGTAAATCAAAAAATAATTTTATTTGCTTATATAAATTATCAATATTGTTTTTTGATAAAAAATGGCCTTTCAAGGAGAGAAATCCAATTTCTTGATAGGCTTTTCCTATCAAATTTACAAAAGATTGTTTTCTGTTAGAATCATCAGACAGAAAATCATTTAAATCGAGTGAAGGAATATTACTCATTTCAAATAATTTCATTTATATTTTTATACTCTAAATTAAAGGCATCAGCAACGGCTTTATAAACAATATTTCCATAAACTATATTTAGACCATGTTTTAATGATTCATCTTCTAAACAAGCTTTTATCCA
>Ga0129342_1001307_pt1 | contig 11105 bp, 1 predicted proteins | sample CPBDNA_5_FD_94426 | JGI IMG/M metagenome (GOLD analysis project Ga0129342, IMG submission 94426) | Freshwater to marine salinity gradient microbial communities from Chesapeake Bay, USA - CPBay_Sum_15_0.2_DNA | ecosystem: Environmental > Aquatic > Marine > Coastal | place: USA: Chesapeake Bay...
ACCTGCCACAGATGTTGTAGCAATACCAATTGCCTCACTTGTTCCTGATCCAACATAAGAATAGGTAATTTCCTCACCAGTTACAAAGAAATGATCTGGAATTGTAATAGTATTCAGATCAGTATTGACTATGCTAGAATTGTCTCCATCAAAATATCTCAAGAAAATTGGATTTTGATTATGGGTAAGATTAAAATCTCTCCTGACAGATTTTTCAGTTCCTTCATAAAGACCAAAACCGCCGATAATTTGAGCATTGTTAAGATCAATTGTAGTTTTTGAAATTGAATTCTTTTCAAGAGTTACTGCATTTTGGAAAACTCTTACTTGAACGTCAATGCTTGGTTCTGGTGTGTATGTAAGTTGTGTTCCATTCGTAGTTACTGCAGCACCAACAGTTCCAAGTGAAGAATGTGACTGTATGTTTGCATATTCTGTTATGGAAACATCCGTTCCATCATCAACAACCAAAACCTCAGACATTTCATATCTTTGATTTGTTGTATCCTCAACACTTACAATATAGTAAGCACAAGAGTGATTATTTGGATACTCTGTAATTACTGTTTCTGTTGGTGAACCTGATGCAGAAATAGATGCTATGCCAGAACTTACATATCCAGTAATTAATTCATCTGTTCCAATTCCAGTAGACCCAGAAGTGGAACTTGCAATCGAAACTATCAAAGCATTGACTGTTACACCAACACCAAGGGCAGAATTGGGCTTCCAGTCGATTTTAATATTAGATCCATCAATGTATGGAATATATGTTCCAAGACCAGCAATACCAAGAGGTCCAGAAATATTATGATCCGTCAGTTGACCATATTCAACAATTTCTACATTTGTTCCATCCTGAAGAAGATTAATCTCATCAAATTCATAATATGAATTATCAACGTTACCAATTTCAACCAATACTTTAGCCGAACGATATGTATCAGCAATAGAAACAATTGTAGATGCGGTACTAATTCCTGATGCAATGGTTGTTTGTGTGGAACTTATGTCTACAACGTTACCCAAAGAACTTTGACCAATTCCAGTAACAGTAGTCTTAAGGTCATGTGAAACATAACCAATATCATAATCATTTACACTATACTTAATTGGGTAGAAATTAAGTTGACCCAATGTTCCACTAATATTAAAATCAAACGATCCCAAATCAAGGAATGTTTCCACTCTGCCATATTGATTCAAGTATCCATTAACACCATCATGCAGAAGAGAAACAATCATTATTTGTCTCTCACTGGTATATCTCTTGTCTCTTACAAAAGTAAAGTATTTCTTAGTTCTTGCAGATGTTAATTCAAACTGATTTACAGTACTAAATCTTGTTGGTCTTGGTTCGCTATAGAATTGATCACTGATATCATCAATTATAAGAACTCTGTTGCCAACAGACTCAAAATAGTCAGTAAGAACGCGATTTTCTAATATAATTTCGCTAGAAATTAATCCAGTTCCAACTCTTGTTGTTTTTTCTGTTGCCAGATCAAACGCATATACGCAATTTAGATTTCCTTCACCAATCAAATCAACAACAATGTCAGTGACACTATCCTCACCGAAGATAGATGCTGATGTTCTATCACCATCTTGGTTTTCAATAATCAAATCGGAGAATTTAAGGAAACCAGAGGTATGATTCAGTGTTTGTACAGAATCACTCCAAGTTTCATATGGAACTCTGGATTTTAAAGAATATGAGAAGTATTGGTAGTAATTGTTATCTGCAATTCTTTGAACATTGTTGTTCAACATTCCAGTATCATAAACCCATCCCTTATTAACTTGGGAAGATGATGATAACTTGATGTAAGAATCAAAGTCAACCTTTTTCTTAACGACACCTCTTGTATTCGATGTCTGTCCTGTTAATATTTCACCAATTACAATATCTCTGTTTGTAGATACTTTTAAGTACTCAATTTTATTGTTCCAAGTTTCAACAACACCAATACCAGACTGTGAAAATACTGTTTCTCCAACAAAGAAGTCGTTCTTCTTAATCTTAATATCAAATACTGGGAAACTATTCTCGTTGACTATCCTTCCTGTAGTAACACTTATATCAAAAACACCAGGGAACTCATTTTCAGAAAGATAATTTGTAAGATTATAAGTTATAGAACCAGTATTTCCACCAAGTGCGGGATCAATTGCAGTAATCTCAAATAATTGATAATCATACGCAGCAGAATTATATCCCCTTGCAGTTGAACCTACACCAACACTAGTGTTTTCGATTAATACTCTATCGCCAACACCAAATGGGAAAACATCACTAAAACCAGTATTAAATCCAACGGTTACATCTTTTGTTGTTGTGTTATATGATATTGTGCTAATACCAACTCCATTGGAATTGTGAATTGGAATAATTGATGGAATTGTGTTGTAAATTCCATAAGTATTTTTAATGATTTGAACACTGGTTGAACCAACTTTATATCTTAAATCAACATCAGAAATAACTTTTTTGGTATATCCATCTACTACAACCAATCCAGGAGAAGTTAGATAGTTTTTACCGGAAGAGGTAATTCCAATGCTGCTGAAGGACGATAGTGGTTCAATCTGAAGTATTTCGGGAAGATTTAAAGATGGACTCAGAGTAAAGTCTGTTGGATAGTCAAATCCAATATCTTCAATTTCAGTTTTAATAATTTTTCCAATTGAATTACTATCAATTTCAAAAATAGCACCAGAACCATAATTAGTAATTACTGAACTAATCCCAGGATTAAATTCGTAGTTACTGCCACCATTTATGACGCTGACCTTTGATACTGGTCCATATGCTGTAGGGGAATTTGTATCATAGAACGTATTTGATGTTTCATAATTATACGAACTTTGTTCTGGATATTCTAAAATATCAAATGTGAAGGTACTCGTAGTTCCAACACCAGTTATGCGGTGAGTACCAGAATACTTGCTTTTTACCAAGTTTATTTGACTATGATTGAAGACATCAGAATCTACAATAATTTCTTTCTTCGTATTTCCAATGAAATCAGTATTAACATTTTCTAACTTATAGTAGAAGACCTCGGGAATATTGTCATTCAGTAAAATTGTAACATTTGCGGTTGTGTCAATACCAACACTACCACTCTTAATAACTTCAAAGTTTTTGCTTGTTCCAGATCCTTCAAGTTTATAGTGATATTGTGAATCTTTATAGAAGTTTAATTCAAAAGCAGAATATAAAGTTGGTCCATTTAAATCTGATAAAGATGAATCAGAAAGATCAAATTTTACTACTTTGTTTCTATACAGATTAAGTTGTGGATTGACTAATGATAATGTTCCACCAGATGCACTTGTTATATCAACGTAATTTGGATCATTCAAAGACAAATCGTATCTGGTCTTACATAATCTAATCTTATCTTTGGTATAGTAAAGAACATAATAGAGTTCTTCGTTAATCAGACCACCTGATGGTGTTACTGATGTATAAAGTACTTTATCGCCGGTTTTTAATTTATGATTTTCTATGTAAATAGTGTCTTCAACAATATCTACATCAACTGTATCAAATGATTGTGGATTAAATACAACTCTTCTATTATTGTCATCGTATTTTACTGTTAAAGTCTCTTCATTCTTTGGAACAGCAGTTAAATTGATAGTATTACCAATAGTCAAACCGTGAGATGATGCTGTTGCTACTGTTACGATATTTTTAGAAATTTCGCCAGTGATAGAGTCTTTTTCTGTAGTAAAACTATGATGATCACCAGTACCAAAATCTTCGAAGAAAAGTAGTCCGACTGAATTTGTTGTTCCAACTCCAACAAAAGTTCCAAGGGTGCTTAATCCAACTTTTACAGTAGATATACCAATAAAATTATTGGTTATCTTTGCTGCATACAGGTTTTGACCTTGTGGCAACGCAAATGAGGATACTCCATCAAACACTGTAATTTCAGATCCACCATTAGTAGAATAAGTGAGATTTTCTCCAGTTTTTAAGTTGTGATTTGGAAGATAAATCGAGGTTGCTGGAACAAATACTTGAGTAGCACCAACTCCAGGAAGAGAGAATGTTATAGTTGTACCAATTCCGACTGCAGTGCTTGTTCCAATTCCAACAGATTCGCTTGGATTGAAGTAAAATTCTTTATTTACAGAATATGCGTAGTCAGTTTTAAATCCTGTGTTGATTCTAAATTTTCTTGGGTTTTCATAAAGAACAGTTGATGCGCTGTAAGCAGAACTTACTGTAGAATCATATTCTCTAAGAACTCTAATTCTTCCAGATGCTGAATCAACGTTCAGAACTTTGACTTTTTCTTGTGTTCCAATTCCCAAAATGTCATTTTCTCTAACATATGGGAAATCCAAGATACCAGAGACATAGAAGTAAGTGGTAAGACCAGTTACTCCAACAGTTGCAATACCTAAGGTGGTAACAAAGTTATCTGTTCTAATTCCTAAAGAATATGAACCTTCAAGGTTTGAGAATGATGTATTTAATCCAGAAATATTGATTAATTCAAGATTTTTGAGATTATGTGGCGACGTAGTAAATCCAATAATTTGACCAAATCCATCTAAAGGTTCAAATTCAACAAGAGAGAATGATGTAGTTGCAACACTAACTGCCAATACATCTTTTCCAAATACTTTTTCGACTTTTGCGGCAGCATTAGAACCACCGGTTCCTGAATTATCAAAAATCAGTCTGTCATTTACATTATAATTTGTTCCACCAGTCAGAATACCTACTTTTTCAACTTTTCCTTTGTCTGCATAATCTACATTTACAGTTTGATTCTTAACATCATCGGGATCGAAAATATACTTATATGAACTGTTGGTTTTTTTCAGTTTATAATTTGATGTATTTCTAAACCACTTAAATCCATCAAAAGAATACTCATTTTGATTTGATTCTTTGCTGAAGTTAAAATTATTTGGTTCTGAATAGAATCTTGGTCCAATCAAATATGGGAATGCTGGGCGCTTATATCCACTGAAAGGACCGCCGGTATCAACAGAACCAGAACTAATGGTTGAGAAGTAAGCATATACACCATTTGGATAATCTGGTGTTATGCAGAATCTGCCGTTATGTTCATCTAAGTCCCCATTACCCTTAAATTCATAGTCTTCATTAAAGAATCCTTGTGGGAAGTTTGTTAAAGGAGGTCTGTTTGGTTTAGAAACTAAAACATATCCAGACTGCATCGATTTTGCAGTACCACCAGTTGGTTGCGAGTATCCATATGGTCCATAAATTGGGTTGCCATCATATGCCCATCCAATAATTGGCGAGTGGTAGTTAGAAGATACTTCCTCGTTATTAACTTCCCTTAAATCGGTTATTCCGTACAGTATTAAGTCTTTTACAATACCATTGCTACTATCCTGAGATTTTGAATAGAGAGATTGTCTTAATTTTCTTGGGACATACAGGTGACAATACTGTAACCCATAATCATCTCTATCGGATAGTGTAATAATACCATCATCATTAGTAATATTATTGAAATATTTTTGGAATAGGTTAACTGTCCAAGTTTGAATATTTGCAAACAGTCTGCAATTCTGACCAGATGGAAGAACATCTATTGATGTGCTTTGATTATATTCAATACCACCTGCAATAACCTTTACTTCAACTATTTCGCCATTATGGACTACTGGTGTTAATTTTGCATACTTGCCAGTGCCATTAATTACAAGATTTGGAGGACTGTTGTATCCAGAACCACCTTTTGCCACTAATACTTCTATAATATTGCCAGTGTTGTTGACTATTGCAATAAGTTCAGCACCTGTTCCTGACCTTAAATCAAAAATAGGTTGTCTGTTGTAGTTTATTACTTCATTAGAACCATAATTTGAACCATTATCCGTTAAGTGAACAGAATCTATTTCTCCTCTAAAGATTGGTTGAACTCTAGCAGAAAAATCTTGATTTGCTAAGGTCGATACGCCAATGTTACCAACAATCTGAACAGAAATTTGTGGGTAGTTGAACGAATGAATTCCACTACCCGTGGAATCAAAGTCAACAAATTGTTCGGTATCAAGATAGTAAGATTTTGTAGTTGTACCTAAACCAACAGGAGCTAGTTTAAAGGAATCATCACTAATTTTTTTAACAAGATATCTTGAAGACGTATCAAGACCAGAGATTACACTTCCAGTTGTAGAATATGTAAGTTCTTCCCCAGACAGATAACCGTGTGAGTTGATATTGATTGTGCTTAAAGCAGTATTAATACCAGAAATTGTTGATGTTCTTTCTTTATTCTGATATCCGCTACCACTATTTGTAACTACAATATCAGATATTATTTCTTTCTTAACAGCAGATTTAAATCTGTGAATACCTGTTCCATAATCATTAAGATTAACAGTGTTTATTCCAGAAATTGCTTCACTTTGTTTTTCATATAACTTGATGTTGTAACCATCAATCACAGAAACGTAATATGATGCTGCTGTTGTCAGTCCAGCAACTGCTGTTTCACCATCAGGTAAGTAAATTACCCTTTCATAATCTCTAAATTTATGATAGGTACTAAATCCAATAATATCAGTGAATAAATTGACGTTTGTTGACGTAGATTCTGCGTTAAAGAATGCATTATGGTCAACAGAAACCATATTTATTTCTGCAGATGCATTTTTTCCATTACCACCAGTGATGGTGATGGTGGGTTTGTTTACATAATCAAATCCTTGGTCAATAATTTCAATTCTTTGCAGCGATCCATTAACAGCACAGATACCAGTTGCACCAATACCCTGAGAATCGCTAATATCCAGACTTGGTGGGTTTATTACATCATATCCAGATCCCTGTGCTGTTACATCAATGTTGTCAATTTGACCATAAAAAACAGTTTCTGATGATTTATAGTTTAAAATCTCAACACCATTGACAAGAATGCCAGTTTTTCCTGGTTGAGTTAGGTAATTGCCACTTTTGTTTGATGGTTTTTTTACTTCTCTTAAAATATCTTGTGATTGGATATCTTTATTTCTAAAATCATAGTATGAAAGTACATTATCTGTTACTGTGCCAGAAACAGAGATGTATTCACCATTTGCAAGGTTTGATGGACTTTTTGCTAAGGATACTGTTGTAGAATTAATTCTCTTGATATAGTAAAGTCCTTCAGAAAGTTCTGGAAACTTATTTGTGGAATCTACTTGAACAGGTAATCCATCAACATCAAGTGTCGTCGATGTGCTTACTGCAGGGAAATAATATACTTTATCACCAGTATAGAAACCGTGATCAGTTACTGAAGTTATTTGAAGTGCAGTTCCACTAAAAGTCCCAGAAAAAGTTACTTTTTTATTAAATGGATTCAATAACTGGTCATAATAAAATGGGAGAGATGAAGATGCTACCAAAACATCATCATCAGTGTTTGTATACGTGTTTTGGACGTTTGCAGTTTTACTATTTAATTGTGAATAAATTGAAGAATTTGGTTTTAGGATATATCTACTGATTATATAAGTTAAATTTTGATTTAACTGTCCTTGTCCTTGTACACCAATTTTAAACTGACTAATAACGTCTATAACGGTACAGTCTTTAGAAACGGATGTACTATCCGTAATTTTTAACTTATCACCAACTCTAAAGTTATGCTTATCAAACGTTGTTAACTCGTAACTATAGTTTGATGCATCCTGAAGTGTGAAAGAACTTATCTTAAATTCATTCGCAATATTATCAATCCAGTTGCTTCTTCTGATACTTTCTGAAGAAATGCCTAATGTTTTAATTCTTCCAGTATCATTCTTTGAGAACAGATAGGTATTGTTTGGAATAACAACTTCGCCCAATACCGAACCAATTCTAACTTTAATTGGATTATCTTTTGTGGTGCCAGAATAACCATAAGCATAGACATCCAATCTTATCTCTGCTTCTGGCAATATTGTAGTAGTTATTCCAGAAACATTATAGAATTGTGTTACTGATTTTCCACTATAGGTTAACGTAACTTCAGTTCCAGAAGAATCAGTAGTTACCAAAGTCCCTGATTGTGGGAATCCGATAGTTGAGTCAACATCAATAATACTTGAACCTGAAGATAATTCAGATACAATTCTAGTTTTTGGGTGAACTACAAATCCACCATAAATTGTACCTCTTACAATAATGTCTTTATCAAAATCAAAGTCAAAACTTAATTTGAAATACTCCTTTCCTCCAATAAAAATCTTTTCAACATCAGTAATTGATGCATAAGAATTTTCAATTCCATAATCAGAGTATTGATCTTGATATAATGTATTGTTTAATAAATCTAAAGGATTACCAGAGATAGCTTCAACAACCAAATCTCTGGTTCTTCTATAACCAGCATCAGATGGTCTAAAAAGATAATCCCTAGGTTTAATAACTTCTACATTTTCACCATACAGTGCTCCAAACAGTATTTTATGGGAGTTGTCTGTACCCTTTGATGTGTAAAAATCTTTGGAATTTAAGATAAAACTTCTCTGGTTTAAATCAGAGTCAAGTTGTCTATCAGAAAAACCAGGAATGAATTGTTTCTTAATCTTAGTGAAGAATTCTTGTAAGAAAAGGACACTAAGATTATAAATTTTAGATTGGGTAGTATGACTAGATGCTGAAGAAGTTGAAAATACTAATTCATTATTAGTATTTGTAATTCCACTAAATCCTCTCTTACAATTTTCGAAAGTATACTGAGTTTTGTACTCATATGTAATAATTTCATTGTCAATTAAAAGGAGACCGTATCTATCAGGAAATCCTTGTGTAAAAGTGCTTGGTATTCCACCAACACCCAGAGCACCTGCATTGATTGTTGTCGCATAAGACGTTAAATCTTCAGACAGGTATGTAAACTCTTTTGGGTCTGAATTCTCTTCAAGTTTTAAATACTTGTCAATGTTTTGAATCAGATCTGCTGATGCACCTTGGTATTCTTGTGATACATAATATTGCTTTAAAAATTCGACAAGAAGTGGAGACTCTTCCGCAATATGATTGGGAAGTTGGTTTTCGATGATCGATTGGATTTTTACTCTAGTTTGTGACATATTTCCTTATCTTACGTAGACTCCGTTTGAATAGCTTGAAGAAACAACATAATTTGTTCCAGAGACATCAGCGCCAGATTCAATACTGTCTGATACCATATTAACTAATGCGTTATTAATATCTAGTTGCAAATAAAGATCCTGTAATCCAATAACATCATTTGAATATGGTGAGGTAGAAATTTCAATAATTGGTGCTCCCCTGTTCAAATTGGTGGATGTTATGTTAATGGGGTAGAGTTTAATTTCACCTTTTACATAATCAATAGTACCAACATTTCGCTTTACAATTTGTGGTTCTGTTGGGGAATTTAATTTGAATATGTTGATTACCCCAGTATTTTGATCTGCATTTGGTTTATCCATAAAATATACAGGACTACCAATTCCACTTACATTAAATGCTGAAGATTTTATGTTGTATCCGTCTATGCTCTTGATATGGAATCTATTTCCAAAACAAATTTCATATTCAGCGAAAGAATTCAAAGATGCAACCAAATCCCTTCTCATAATAATATTTGTGATATTTGAAGTGACAGACTCGTGACTATCATCAATCATCTTCAAAAATTTACTATACTTAAATCTTGCTCCAAATTTATTTAATTCAGTAGAATCAGCGTATGAATTGATGTTAGTAGAAATTATACTCTTAACATAATTTGTCGATGGGGCAAGATTTGTGTTATAATAAACATTCGAATTTGCTTCAATATAAAGATATTTGAGATCTACTATTTCTGGGATAATACCAGCAATCGCATATTGTTTAAGTTCCTTCTTTATATTATCTTTAATTAAGTTTGACAGGTATCTATTATTATAGGGTTTGATACTGATAAAGACTTTTCCAAACTGTGGAGGAGTAAGTTCTTCGCCACCATAAACAGAAACTGATTCTGCTTCTGGGTAGATAGTAGGAATTAGTGCTTCATAATCCGCTGCTGTTACTGCTCTATTCCTTGATGCGTAGATTCTTGTGGCATATTTTTTAATTGACTCTACACTTTCAATTGAAGAACCCAAACTAGATGCTTCCAATGTAGTAAGCAAAGAAATTCCTGATGTAATCAACCTTTGACTTTGATCTACCAGAGTTCCATTAAAAATGAATGATGAAAGTCCATTTGCATCAGAACCATCAGAGATGTTATAGTTAACAGTAATGTAGTTTGGTTCTTCTAACTTTTTACCAAATATTCCATCACCAAAGATTAATTCATATCTTTCATCTTCAATTTCTTGAATAAAGAATACTGCAGAATTTGAATTGATATCAAATAAACTATCCGCTAAAGTATATTTTCTTGTTACTGTAGAGTTTTCGTTTGGTTTTACTGCAACTGTAATTGTTCTTGTATCAATTCCTGCGTTGTCTAAAATAAATCTTTGATTCAAATCAAAGGAATTTACAGTAAAGTTCTGCGTTACTCTTGTTCCTTGATATACTTCGACATCATTAAACTCTGCAATATTGTTTCTGACCGGTACAGTAATGTCTGCAGGTATCGTAAACGAGTAACTTTCTGTTCCAAAAGAACGTGTTGTGCAGACAACACCAGACTTAAGTGTTAATTGTGTTGGAACGTTTATAAAATTGGTTGTATCAACAAAGAATGAAATCTTTGCTCTTGCGGATCTTCTAGATCTTGGCACATAACCAATATTTCTTGCAAGAGAAATAACATTCTCTCTAAGTGTGGCACTATCAATAAACACTTCATTTGCCACCATGTTGGCATTGTATGAAGTGATGTATGTATTATATGCAAGAATATCTACGATTGTTGAAAGATTAGATCCTTCAAAATCATAGTCAGTAAAATTTGAATTCGATCTAAGGTAATCCTTGATCGATGTTTTAATTTGATCGAAATCTAAATTAGCGAAATTTACTAGTGCCATTATCGTGTTGGTTGTAATGCAAATGATAATTGTTGAGCTGCGACATCAATTCCAACAATTTCATATCTAACGGTTACATTAAATTCGCCATTATCATAGTCTGGAGCGACTTTTACACTAAGTAAATTCAC
>Ga0129342_1001310_pt1 | contig 11097 bp, 11 predicted proteins | sample CPBDNA_5_FD_94426 | JGI IMG/M metagenome (GOLD analysis project Ga0129342, IMG submission 94426) | Freshwater to marine salinity gradient microbial communities from Chesapeake Bay, USA - CPBay_Sum_15_0.2_DNA | ecosystem: Environmental > Aquatic > Marine > Coastal | place: USA: Chesapeake Bay...
AATACTCGGCTCAGGAAATCAAATTCGTCATTATACATACGGAGAAGATCTCGCAAAAGGTGTGTGTTTACTTTTGGATCATGAAAATGCAAAAAATAATGATTTCAATCTTTCTACCAAAACATCAACAACAGTTCTCGAATTGGCTGAACAAATATGGAATAAGATTAGGCCTAATGACAAATTTAAATACGAATTAGTTGACCCTTTTGAATTCGATGTTCAAAAAAGAATACCCTCGACTGAAAAAGCAAAAAAACTATTGAATTTTGAAGCAACAACTACTTTAGATGAAATTTTAGACATTGTCGTTCCTTGGATTAAAGAAGCAAAGAAACAAGGTCTTTATTAAGAAGATCCTCCAATTAAATAAGCATCTTCCCCAAATTGTTTTGAATAATAACTTTTACCTTCTTTTTTAATATCTTTTTCAGCAAAGCAAGCGTACCTTTTGTTCTTCAAGTTAATATTCTCATAATTAAAGCATCTAGAGTCTATTATTTTATTAAAACCAACCATCGCTAGCCAGCTTTTAATTGCAAGCTTTGATGGTAAATGGGAAATAGTTTGTGTATCCCTATAAGTATTTGGATAAAATATTTGAACTAAATTTTTATTTCTTAAAAATATATTTCTTATGGTTGAACTTTCTAAAACTAAAATTCCATCAGAATTTAAATGTTGATAAAGTTTAAATAGAAACCTCAGCTGTTCAGGATTGTGATAAATTACACCAGTAAACCATATTAAATCAAAATTTCCTAATTTTTTATATTCTTTCTCATTCATGTACATAAAATTTGCTTCAATATATTCATAGTTTACGCTAAGATTTTTCATCCATTTTAAGTTTTCTCCGGTCCTATTAGGTAAATCCATTATCACTATTTCATTTGGATTAAGCTTTTCTAACCTATATGTATCAAGTCCATCTCTAGGTCCTATCTCTAAAATTCTTTTATTTTTAAATTTTTTCGGATATTGTTCATTTAGCTCATTAAAGAGGTGTTTTCTATATTCGAATAAGTCATAATCTTTTTTGTTAAACAACCTATTAATTAGGTATTTCAGATAAGAAATAAAATAATGAATCATATAAATAAACTAATACTTAAAAGTTTTTAGATAATTCTTTTTTAATATATATTTTTCAATAAAAACTATTTTATCTATTTATTATTAAATAAGAATGATTTCACTGTTAATTCTTGCTTTTAATGAAGAAATGAATCTTGAAGATACAATTTCTTCTTATCTTGATCATTTCGAAAATATATTAGTAGTAAATGACTCAAGTAAAGATAGAACTTCTGAAATTATAGAAAGATTGCAAAAAAATAACCCAAAATTAATCTCAATCAATAATAAAAAAAATCTTGGAGCTGGGAAATCCTTTCAAGTAGGAATTGACTATTTTATAAAAAGTGAATCAAATTACTTAATAAAGATTGACGGGGATAATCAATTTACTAAAAAAGATGTACTGAAAATAAAAAAAATTGCTGAGACTGAAGAGTTTGATTTTGTAAAGTCTGATCGATTCTGGAGAGATGGTATTGTTGGTAATATTCCATCTATACGGTACATAGGAAATATTTTTGCTTCTCTACTAATTAAGTTTTCTACTGGTTTTTTAAGCATCAATGATCCTTTAAATGGCTTAATCATGGTATCCAAAAAAGCAGCAAAAAATATTGATGTTCCAAAAATATTTTACAGATATGGATATCCATTTTATGTCATTGTTGCAATTACAGGCGTTAGTTTAAAACAAAATCTTAAAATAGGACAAATTAAAAATACAGTTGTTTATAGAAACAAAAAAAGTAAACTAAGCCCAATAATTATGCTTATTAAATTAATCTACTATACGTGTAGGAGTTATATAAAAAAAGTCAAACAAAAAATCAATTATTCTCAACTTCAATCATCTTTTGCAATAGATATTTTGTCTCTTATTTTTCTGGCTTCAACAATATTCCAGCTAATAAGATTTGTAGGAATAAGGTATTTTGGAATAATCGGTTCTCAAAGTGCTTGGTTTATAGTTTTTACAATTTTTGGTTTTTTAACAGTTCTTCTTTTTCGAACTTCATTAAAAGTTGAGAATAAAATTTTCTCAGAGTATTTCAAAGAAATAAGTTGACAGTTAAAAATAAGCCTTGGTTAATAATAATATTTTTAATTGTCATTTTTTTAACTTATATGAAAATTGACTACAGATTTATTGAGACTTTTAATTGTTGCCAAGATGATCATGATTATTTAATGCATGCCGAAACAATTGCTTTAGATTTTGATTTAGATTATTCCAACCAGTTAAAAGGCTTTGAGGAGATGAGGTTTAACAATGAAGGAAAAATAGCTCCAAAAGGTTTTATTGGCTCAGGGCTTCTGGCTTCGCCTTTTCTTTTTATTGGAAATATCTTTCAAAATATCTTTGAAGACGATAAAAATAATACCGTGAATATACTTAACTTTAAGATACTTTTCTATTCTTTGTCTGCAGTAGTTTATTTTTTTGTAGGTATAAATCTTTTAACAAAAGTGGCTCATGAATTAAAAATAAAAATTCACCCTCTTAGTTCTCTTTTAATTATTTCAGGAACTGGCCTTATATATTATGCCTTCGAAAGATACAGCATGACCCACGTTTATGAATTCTTTACATCTGCTTTGATACTTTATTTGTCACATAAATATTTCTCAACAAATTCAAATTTCTATGCATTATTAATTCCAATTTCAATGTTTCTTTCACTATCCGTAAGGTGGGTTAATTATTTTGTAGTCTTACTCCCATTTATTTTGTACAACCTCTTTAAGTCTAACTATAAAGATTTTAACTTGGTTAGAAATCGGTATTTTATATTTTCATTTTTTGGATCAGTAATTTTATTTCTTTATACAAATTATGTACTTTATGGAAAAATTACATTTAATCCACAATTTGTATATGAAACTGAAAAAATGGCAACGGGATTTTTAACAGGACATAATAGTTTCTTTCATTTCTTGTCGGACAATATATCTAATCTAATTACGATATTTTTTACACAAGAGTTTGGAATAATTTTATTTTCTCCATTAATTTTCTTTGCTTCTATATATTGTGTTTTCTTAATATTTAATAATAGTTTGAATGTCTCTTCAAAATTTATTCTTGTTTTAAGCTTTGCATTAATCTATGCTCCTGTTCTTTTGTGGAAATCTACAGCCTCTAGTTATGGGTTTAGATACTTATTATCATCTGTCGCATTATGTTTTATACTTTATTCTCACTATTCAAAAAACTATCGAAATCAAACAATCTCATTACTGATAAATTTATTGTCAGTCTTTTCAGTGCTTTCAGTTTTATTCTTTGAAACCTCCCCAGAGACCTCATTGTCACTTACAGAAGCTACAAATAGCTTTGGTAGAGAGTTGAGATTCACACAGCCAAATTATTTATCTGGTTATTTAGACTCGCTAATTAGTTTTCAAAGTTATTTAAAAATTTTCTCAACAAGCTTTTTGGGGGCTTTAGTATTTAAATCTGTTCTAAGCTTTTTGAGTATTGAAGAATTTAATTCACTCTTATCACAATACAATCTTCCTACCAATAACGAAGATTTTCAAAATCTACTAATAAACCTGAATAGCATCTCTTTCAGTAAAATTTTAATATTTTTATTGTTTTTAATTTTTGTGTCTTTATATATTCAAAAAAAACTAAAACGCTATGAACAAATATAAATTATTTTTTGGTATTTCTTTATTATTAGCTTTTTTGTCATTTGCTTATTATGAAGTTAGAGGAAATGGTTACTTAGAAAGATTGGATTTAAACCTAATCATTCTTCTCTTAATAGCAAAAATATTCTCCCTACTTATTAATGCAATATTTAATATTGAATTACTCAAAATATTTGACGTATTTTTAAAGTTCAAAGAAGCTTTGTATCTAAGCTCTATTACCTTTTTGGGTAATTTGTTTCTACCAGGAAGGTCTGGAGGAACGCTTAGGCTGATTTATTTAAATCGAGTTCATAAACTTAAAAAAAATGACTTAATATCTCAATTTTCATATTTTTTTATCATTTCAATCTTCATAAATACTTTTTTTCTAATTGTTTGTATTCTTACTTTTTATAGAAAAATAGATTCATCAAATAGTTTATTTACATTAGTTAGCCTTGTATTATTCGCATTTTCATACTTTATGCTCTTTTTTGGCTTCAAAGAAAATACAAAATTAAATAAATATAAATTTATTAATAGTATTAATGGAACTAAAAATAGCTGGCAGAGAATAATCTCTAGAAAAGAGACTCAGACAAAACTTATTTCACTTAGTTTTTTAAATTTTTTAATTTTTTTAATTGAGAACATGTTGATCTTAAATATTTTGTTCAATATTAATGACATATTAACTATTTTATTTTTTAACTCTTCCTCTACGCTTGGTAGCTTAATTGGGATAACGCCAGGTTCGCTGGGTTTAAAAGAAAGTTTTATTCTTTTCTCATCAAGTTTCATAAATCTTGATTTAAATCAGATACTATCTTTTTCAGTTGTTGAAAGAGGAGTATCCATTATTTTTTCATTATTTCCATTATTTGTAATCTTAAATTTTGTAAGAAAAAATAGATTTAATAATTTAATCTAGATTAAGACAGTTTGAATTATATTAGAATCTAGTTTTGTCTGTTTCTTCCTCAAAAGGCCCTTGTTTTGTTTCAATCAATTTACAGTCTTCAATGACTGTAATGCCATGCCCACCTGCAAACATAGCCATAGTTTCTCCTTTTGAAACAAGTTGATTTTCAATTAATTTCAAACCTTCATCATAAATATCCACCTGAATTTTTCCTTTAAGGACGACAATTACTTCTGAGGTTGTTTTTATTGATCTGTCCTGACTTGGGTGATAATGCTTTTCAATAACTGTATCTTTCTTAAGATTAAATGAGGCCAATTGAAAATCTAAACTATTGTCCGTTACAAAGTCTTTTTCTTTATTAATGGATTTATAACTAATAAATATAGCTAGAAGATTTCCGTTATTATCTTTTATTTCTTTCATTATTAGACCTTATTTTATACGCTGTAGTTAAATAAGGTATGCCTCTTTTTATAAGCTGTAAGTAGTTTGTTCCGGTCTTTGATGAACCATAAATTCTTGTAGCGCAAATATAACCAACTTCTTTCATTTTTATATCATTATTATCTAATTCATTTACAAGAAATGCAAAATACTCACCATAATCTGAATTATTAAAACATTGATATATTTTTTCAGATAAAAAATATTCTTTTTTTCCAATTATAAAACCACTTGTCATGTCTCTAATTCCTATATTCATTAATACATATAACAAATTATTAAATAATTTTGAAAGAATTACAGCTAAAATTGAGTCTTCTGAGTTGTAAATATTTCTTAAAGTTTTTAGTAAATTTTTTTCACTATCTTTCTCTATTCCTTTATACCCTCCACCCTCAACAAATCTTGAGCCAATAATTACATTATTAGGATTGATCTTTTGCTGTTCTAATAATTCAGCTATTGCTATTGGCGTCATTGACCCATCAGCATCAAGCCACATTACATATTCATACTTAGCACTTATTATTCCCTTATAAATAGAAAGAGGTAAAGAAGGTTTTTCATTACGACTAATTAAATTTATATTTTGATATATATTATTTAATTTCTCACAAATTTTATTTGTTTCATCAGTTGAATTATCGTCTACTACAATTATTTCTAATTTATCTACTTTATCTTCAATTAGATTTATTATTTTCGGAATTAAAACCTCTAAATTTCTTCCCTCATTATATGTAGGTAAAACAATACTTAATTCCATGAACTTATAATAATTTTAGTGATTTGAATATGATAGTAAATTTAATATTTATAAACTACTTTTCTTTTAATACATATGCAGTTGTTAGATTTTTAACTTTTTTTGGAAAAAATGGACTCAATAATTTTCTATACAACAAAAAAAGATAATTTATATATAGTAATGGACTGTTCTTTATATTTTCTATGAAGCTGTATTTATCTACTCTATTTTTAAATGATTTAACAAATTCATATGGGTATTTTAACTTTATTCCCTTAACAAACCATAAGTTATACTTTGCAACTCTCCATCTTGTTCTGTCTCCTTCATTAGAAGTTGTGAATTGAAATCTTTTTATTCTTCTAATTTTTTTATCTAATTTCAAGTACTTCAAATGATTAAAGTAAGTTGTTTCACAGTTAACATAATCTCCTAAATTTTTTAAAGCTTCTTCACTATTTATAAAATTGCAAATATTTAAAATATCTTCGGAATATTTAGATGGAAAAACTGCATGCCTATCACATACGCCAAAATAGTCCTCTCCTTCAGGAATAAGAATTGAATCGTCATAAATTTCTGGATGATAGTCAATATAGAATTGATCAAAACGTGTATAAATTATATACTCATACTCTTTTAAGACATCTAAATAGTTTTTTAGAATTATATCTTTTATAGCAAAATGTACTGAGCCTGAATTATAAAGTCCAGTTTCTATTCCTTTATTAAAGTAATCTAATGCAATTAATTGTGAATTATTTTTGTAATAATCAAACCAGTTATCATATTCTTCAAATAACCATTTGTATTTTGCATTTTTATAAAGTGACGACTGGTCGTTGATATCTTTACCACAACATATTGCTAGGTCAGCATCAAGATTGTTGAGTAAATATTTGTACATAGATTCCCAAGTTTTTTCCCCACCTCTTGGAGAACCTGCTAGAACTATTAGATATTTTCTTTTCATAAAATTTAACTGTTTTTGTTAACAGAATTAATTAGATTTGAAGTAATAAATTTTTGAGTTTTTTTATTCACATGTTCACCCATTGGAATATAGAAACCATTCGCTCCTAAGTTTTCTGAAACAATCAGCCTATCATTGCTCTCATTTCCACGTAATAAGGCATTCTGTAAATGAAGTGGCCAAAAGAAAGGCCTTGTTTCAATACCTGCTTTGTATAACTCCTCAGTTACTTTCTCGCGTATATTTTCTTTTTTTAGTAATATTCCAAAAACCCAATAGTTATTTTCTACTCCGTTTGCTTCTTTCAGTGGTAACTGTATCAAATCTTCTTGGTCTTTTAATAATTCTTGATAGTAATTCCCTTGATTTATTTTGTTTTTAATTGTTTTATCCATATCAATAATTTGTGATTTCCCCAATGCTGCCTGGAGACCGCTTATTCTATAATTCCAATAAAAATTATCGTGTTGGAATCTTTTTTCAGAGGTAAAATCAAGATTTCTCATTTGTAATAATTTGTCATAGACGTTCTTATCATCTGTTAACACTGCCCCGCCTTCACCAGCAGTAATATGTTTATTTGCGTAAAAACTCAATATTGATATTAAGCCAAACGATCCACATGGTTGTTTATCAATCAATATTCCATGAGCTTCTGCAGAATCTTCTATGAGTAAGATATTTTTTTCTTCACAATATTTTTCAATTTTTTTAATCTCTGCAGTTAGCCCATATGTATGAACAACTAGAACCGCTTTTGTTTTATCAGTTACATTTTTTTTAACTTCTTCAAGAGTCATACACCATGTATCTTTATCAACATCACAAAATATTGGCTTTGCATTAGTTCTCAATATTGAAGATAAGCAAGAAATTATTGTAAAACTAGGAAGTATTATTTCATCTTCTTCTTTAAATTCTTTAGATTGAAATGCTAAATCTAAAGCGACGCTTCCACTAGATACAGATACTGCATATTTTCTCTGAAACTTTTTTGCAATTGATTCTTCAAATTCTTTAACGATATTACTTGTACCTGAGATTTCAGAAGAATTCAATGATCTTATTACGTCAAATTTATTTTTATTTGAAATTGATGGCTTGAAGACAGGAATAAAATTTATATTTTGCATGAATATATTTATTTTATACTTATTTTTAAATAGAAACTATTTGTTTAATTTAAAGTAAATGCTTTTTTCTAGTTTCAATCAAATAAAGAAACCCTATTTTATTTCTAAATAAGTTTTCAATAATTTTTTCAATAAATGTACCTAATTTAATATTTATAAAAGAAAAGAAAATGCCTAGATTTATAATCTTTGAAATAGTTACATTTTCAAAATTAGAAGCTGTGAATAATTTATTTAGTCTGTCAATTCCTGTTCGTTTATTATGTTCTCCTGAATAATCAACGTACCCTAAACTTCTTGAAAGTTTTAGTACCAAAGAAAATAATTTATTAAAATTAGGAGTTGTAATAATAAGCTTTCCCCCATCTTTTAATAAGGAATAAAATTTATTTAATAAACGACTAACTTCATCATCATCAATAAATTCAAAAAGCCCTAATACTGTAATCACATCAAATGTGTTTTCATAATCTTTAAACTTAAATTCGTCAAGAATAATGAAGCGACAGTCTTTGTCATATTTTTTTTGAGCGTAATCTATTTGAGATTTTGAGATATCGACTCCTATAGAATTTTGATTTAAATACCTTCCAACAAAAGTTCCTGATCCGCAAGCATAATCTAAGTGAGATTGATTTTTACGTATTAATTTTTTTACCTTTAAAAAAGTTAAATTATGCCAATTTGCCTGAATCCCTCTCCCTTTTTTTATTCCTTGAGATATCGCTTTATCGTAATATCCAACTTCAAGTTCATTCCAAAGTTTATTCATAAAAAACTTTCATATAATTTAGTTTATAAGCAAAAAAACTTAGAGGTTACATTATATAAACAAATGAAAATTTAGATTTTTTCAAATAAAAAGCCTTTAAAGTACTGAGGATCAAAATCTGAAACCCACTTTTTCTTTAATTTGTAACCTTTAAATTCTGACAAAAATTTTTCTTCATTAAGGATGTGTAAAGGGTAAGTTACCGTTTTTTCATAATAGCCAGTATTTAATTGAACATATATCTTACTTTCATTATCAGTAAGGGGATGTCTATCTATTAAAATAAACTCAGGTTTTTTAACTACAAACTCTTTAACAAGATATTTCCAGTTCTCAATGTATTGAAGTGAGCTAGAAAATAAAACAATATCAATCTTTTCATTAATTTCATATAAATTTTCAACATAATTTAAGGGAAGGTTATATTTGGATGCAATTTCGCGACCTAAATTACAAACTTCTTTTTGCTCGATAATATAATATTTTTTAAAATAATTTGAAAAAAAATCTCTGTAGTTTATGTAGTTGCTTCCTAAACTACCTCCAAAATCTACTATGGTTTTATTCTTAATACCTATCTGTTCAAGAGTTTTTATAAGAGTATTGTTTAAAGGCTTTTCAGAAAAAGATCTTCCGTCTCTTTCATAAATTTGTTCATTATCTAAAACTTCAAAAGTACTTTTTTTAATTTTTTCTAAAACAACATCCGAATCATAACCAACAGAATTTTGTTTAGCTACCCCCCAGCTTTTATAAGGTCCTGAATATTCTAAGTGGGTTTTACGGAAAAATAACTTTTTTATTTTAAATAAATGTTTACCTAATAAGCTTTTAATTATTTTCATATATATTTTGCTCTATATAGTTTATATTAAAATTAAGATATGGATACTAATAAAATTAGTTTAGTTGTATAAACAAATGGAAAAAAATATTCAAATATCTAATGACAATCTTTTAACAAGTAAAATTTTTAGTGACTTTGCTGACGTAATATATAGTGAAACTATTGCTACCAAGGATTTTAAAAATGAAAAAGCTGAAAATTCCGAAATAATTACCGAAACTTCAACTTCAGAATATGAAACAATAACTTACAAGAAAAAAAAGTTTAAAGTTTATGAAAATGATGTAATCTTTTCTAATACAGAAATTATTGATGATTTATTTTTTCACCTAAATAAAATTAAAAACTTAAGGAATTTAACCTTAGTCACTAGTGAGTGTGATGTTGAAATAAATGAAACTGTATTTTTAAAAAAGCCAGATTGTATTAGTAATTGGTATTCAGCAAATGTTAGCCATGTCCACGATAATTTAATTCCCATCCCGCTCGGGCTAGCTAAAGATTTTTCTAAAAAAAATGTTGGTAAAAAAAATTTTTCTGATTTTAATTCAGATATATTTCAAAAAAATCATGGTATAAGTCTATATATAAACTTTCAAGAAAACACTAATTATTCTCATAGGAAAAAACTTTATAGTTATTTTAATCAATACGATTGGGTAACAAGCGAAGAGCCCACTGGGACTATAGATAACTATATTCAACAAATTAGTAACCACTCTTTTTCATTATGTCCTTGGGGAAATGGTATAGATACTCATAGAATATTTGAATCACTATATTTAGGAACAATACCAATAACAAAATATCATCATACTTATTCCTACCTAAAAGATCTTCCAGTTGTTTTTGTTGATAATTACAAGAATGTAAATCTAAAAACACTAGAAAGTTGGCTTGAGGAAAATAAAAATACTAAATTTAACTTTGAAAAACTTGATGGAAAATGGTGGCAAAAAAAATTAGATTTCAATAAAACAATAGAAGAAAATTATGTTGAGATTGTTGAAACAGAGTCTGAGAAAAAATATTTAGAAAATATAAGAACTTCAAAAAAAGCAAGATTGTCACAAATCAAAAAATTTAAAACATACCAAAGAAAAGTTCAGAAATTATTAAATATATAATTCCTGCTTATTTTAATAAAAAACAAAGTTAAAATTTTTTAATTTAATTTAAATTTTTAATTTAAATAACTTAATTCAATTTAAAATGAATAAAAAATGAGCAAATACAAAAATAGAATCTTTTATAGAAAGATATTGATAAACAACTTTGTTAATTCATTTGTTAATTTTCTTATGCCAAAGAAAAATTTAACAATTAGGAATTATCGTGGTCGCTTTGGTAACAACTTGCAACAATTAGCAACTGGGATAATATATGCGGAGTTGAATAATGCTAATTTTTATTCAAAGAAACATCCTCTATTTAAAAACATTTTCATTGTTAATGATCGTTTTTTTAATTTAATAAAATTTTTTAGAAAAAGATACGATTTTTTTAATTTGAATAAAGAAAATAAACTTGAAAAA
>Ga0129342_1001320_pt1 | contig 11061 bp, 9 predicted proteins | sample CPBDNA_5_FD_94426 | JGI IMG/M metagenome (GOLD analysis project Ga0129342, IMG submission 94426) | Freshwater to marine salinity gradient microbial communities from Chesapeake Bay, USA - CPBay_Sum_15_0.2_DNA | ecosystem: Environmental > Aquatic > Marine > Coastal | place: USA: Chesapeake Bay...
CCCTACAAAAAAATTATTTATCGAACTAGAGTTATAACTTTTACTTCATAGTCAAAAATAAAAGTAATAATACTTGTTTTTTAGATAATAATATTAAAAATTTCTACCATCTTCCGGAGTAGCTCAGTTGGTAGAGCGAGTGACTGTTAATCACCAGGTCGGGGGTTCGAGTCCCTCCTCCGGAGCATCTATGTCTGATGCGAAAAATACAAAATTAGTAATTATTGAAGATGACAAAGACATTCGCGAGCTACTTGTTTATAATATTTCAAGTTTAGGATATCAAGTACAATCATTTTCAAATGGCGAATCTGGACTAAAACATCTTAGGAATAATAAGTCCAATTTACTTCTTTTAGATTTAATGCTTCCAGGTATTAGTGGATACGATATTTGTAGAATTATCAAAAGTGACCCCAAATTAAAAGATCTTCTGATAATAATGCTTACAGCTAAAGGAAGCGAAGCTGACATTGTAAAAGGTTTGGAATTGGGAGCAGACGATTACATAGTTAAACCATTTTCTGGTTCAATTCTTTCTGCTAGAATTGCTGCTGTTTTGAGAAGAGCAAAAAAAACAGATTCAAAAATTTTGAACTTTGATAGCTTAAAAATAGATATTAGCAAACATCAAGTCAGTGTAAATAATTCTGTCATAGATTTAACATTTAGCGAGTTTGAAATTTTAAGTATGCTTGCTCAAAATCCTGGTTTGGTGTATACTAGATCTCAAATAATTGACTCAATTAGAGGAGATAATTATCCTGCTACAGATAGAACAATTGATTTTCAAATTGTAGGATTGAGAAAAAAATTATCTACTGCACAAAAATATATTAAAACTATTAGGGGTGTAGGATATAAGTTTAATGATGAAGATGAGTAATACTCCGATTAATGATTTAAAGTCAGTTCTTGATACTATACAATCGGGTGTTATGTCTATAAATAATGATAAATTTTTAATTTTTTATAATGATAAAGCAAAAAGAATATTTTCTTTAACTGAAGCATTCATTGGAAAACCAATATCAGGCATTGTTAGAAACCCCAAAATATTAAACTTCATTGAGCAATCAATGAAAGCTATTGAAAATCAAAACGAAATTACAACTTTTGAAGAAGATTTTTTTATTGATGCTTCTCAATCATTTGATGCAAAAGTAACTTTTTTGAAAGTGGAAACATCCGTTAAGTCGAAATATTTAATTGTTTTTAATGATATATCATCTATCATACAAGCACAGAATTCTCAAAGAGAGTTTGTTGAAAATGTATCTCATGAACTTAGAACGCCAATCACTTCTATTTTAGCAGCTACTGAAACAATTCCTACAGAAATTCCTTTTAGAGACATCATTATTAGACAATCTTTGAGAATGAATGAAATAATTGATGATTTGCTGCAGCTATCTATGTTAGAAAAAAATTCTGTTTTTAATCTTCAAAAAGAAGAGATTAGTTTAAGTGATTTAATTTTATCTTCGGTTGAAACTGTGAGACACCTTGCAGATAAAAAAAATATAGATATTGAACAGCCAAAAGATTTTAATTGTTGCAATTTTGAGGTTGATATAAGCCTTATTCAAAATGCATTATCCAACATTTTAAAAAATGCAATTATGTATTCAAATTCAAATAGCAAGATTAATATCCTGCTATCCAGCCAGCAAGATTCATGTGTTATTGAAATAATTGATAATGGAAAAGGGATAAAAAAAGAAAATATTAAGAAAATATTTAATAGATTTTTTAGAGAAGAGTCCTCAAGAAGTAGAGATTATGGAGGATCAGGTTTGGGATTACCAATTGTAAAAAAAATTCTGGATCTGCACAATGGAGATATTACGATAGACAGTGAGATAGGCAAAGGAACTTCTGTAAAAATATTTTTACCTATTCAAACATAATCCTAACATAAGCTTTTTACATTTTCTCAAACTTTTAAAGGAGATGTTGAGTTGAGAATATTTCAAGTAATATTTTTATCGTTAAGTTTCATTTTTTGTCAAGATTTATCTGTTCTAACTGGTACTGTAACTGGTAAGGATTCTGGAGAAGCCCTAGTTGGCGTAAATATTATTATTGAAGACTCAAATAATGGAGCAGCCTCTGATTTAAATGGGTCCTACACGATTTTTACTCAACCAGGCGAAGTTGTACTAAATGTTTCTTACATAGGTTATAAATCTGAAAGATTTTCAATTAATCTTCTAGAGGGGCAAAATAATTTTGATATAGCTTTATCAATAGATGCCGTGCAGTTATCTGGTGTTGAGGTGACTGGTCAAGCAGTCGATGGTAGCGATATAAGCATGATGATTGACAGAAAAGAATCCTCTAATGTTGAAGATGCAATAAGTTTAGAAAGAATGTCAAAAGCGGGGGATTCTAATGCAGCAGATGCGTTTAGAAGAGTGACTGGTGTTTCTGTAGTTGATAACATTGTTGCTGTAAGAGGATTAGGTGATAGGTATACAAATACTCAATTAAATAATTCCGACTTAGCTACCCCAGAACCCGAAAAAAGAGCTGTTCCTTTAGATCTTTTTTCCATTTCAATTATTTCTGGATTAAGTGCAAAAAAAACGTTTACTCCTGATTTACCCGGAACTTTTGCTGGAGGGGTTGTAAATATTAAAACTTTAGCATATCCAGATAAAAAAATAATGAAGCTAAAGTTTGGCGCTGGAACAATTTCATCAATTGATAATAGTAGATTTAGAACATCTAATAATGGAATTAATTTTTTTGGTATAGATGGAAATGATAATAAAATGCCTGATGTTCCAAAAGATTTTTGGTTGTCAGAGTTTAGATATCCATTAACATCTGGTACAACTAATCCACAAAACTATACTTCTTCACAATGGCGTGAATTATTATCAACAAATACAAATAAATTCAAACAAAATTATCGTACTAAGTCAAAAAGTGCCAGTCCTCAAATTTCATTTGGTATTGAAAATGGTCAAAAGTTTAATAGTTCAAACGGTGATTATGAGTATGGGTATTTTATAAATTATTCCTTTGGTAACTCTTATGATTTTGAGGATGAAAATATTGGTAGATATTATGATAATACAGAACTATCAAGATATTTGAACCTCCAAAGAGAAACATCTATTTATAATGCAAACCATGTATTAAATATGAGTACAGGGTTAAAATATTTACAAGATCACAAGTTTAAATTATCTTTTTTATTAAGTCACAAGGCAAGCGATAAATTATCTTATGCTTATGGGATACTTAAAAATTTAGAAGACGCAGTAACTATTCAGCATTATTATAGAGAAAAAGCATTATCAAATTTATCTTTGGAAGGTAATAGTATATTTTATTCTTCTAATCTAAGCGAACTTGATTGGTCAATAAATTTAGGTTCTGCCTCATTGTACGAACCAGATGTTGCTACTCATACTTACTCAAGGCAAAGCGCATTAAATCCTTATACTGTTGATGTCAGTAGTACGTCGCCTGGCTTAAGATTTTGGGCTGATGGAGATGATACAAATAATAGTTTAGATTTGTCGTATAAAGTTAATTTTGAAAACTTTCAATTAAAGAGTGGACTTAGAATTCAGCAGAGAGATAGGACTTTTAAAAAGAGAATTTTTTATTATACTCATTCTAATGGAACATGGCCAAACAATCTTCTGGAGGTTAATAATAATGATTTTGGAAGATCGTTTGATGAAGCAAACTTTTTTGATGGAAATAGTGGTTTAATCATTGTTGAAGAGGCAGCACAGCTTGCACGAGCTGCATACGAGGCAGATGAAAAGACAAATGCAATTTTCTCAATGATTGAAAGAAAATTTGATTCTTTTGCTATACCTATTACTTTTATTGGTGGTATGAGATATGAAATGTATACATTAGACCTTAGGCCATACAATACCGTAACCGGTCAAACATATGTCAACCCATACAACAACCCTACACAAGAGCCAACACTTGTAGATATTGATGAAAATTATGTACTTCCTTCTATCAATTTTATTTTTGACACTTCAGAGAATTCAAAAGTACGATTTTCTTTATCTCAAACTGTTGCAAGAGCAGAATTTCGAGAATATGCACCACTTGAATATCAAGCATTTTATGGAGATGATCAATATATTGGAGTCCCAACACTTGAACAATCTGAAGTCACAAATTTTGATCTTAGATACGAAGTATATCCTTCCGGAGGTGAAGTATGGTCAGTTTCATTATTTGCTAAAGATATGCAAAAACCTGTTGAAGAGGTATTATTAGTAAATGTAGAAAGATCATATAGTATGTATAATAATGCAAAATCTGCAGAGATTTATGGATTAGAGTTTGATATTAGGAAGAAGATAAATTTATTTCCTTCATCAAGAGCTACCCAAATTTTAACTGCAAATGCTACACTGTCATCATCAGATGTAGATGTAAATGATTTTGTAGTTTCTCCATTTGCAGTCACTCCAATTGAAGATCAGACCAATAGGCCATTAATGGGTCATTCAGAATTTTTAGGGAATCTTTCCTTGGATACAATTCTTAGTTCAGGATATGAAATTTCACTTTCTTATAATAGTTTTAGTGAAAGAATTATTAAAGTAGGGGATGTAACAGGACATTATTTTGAAGCACCTTTTCATTCTTTAAATTTTACTTCAAAGAAAAAATTTGAAAACGGATTATCAGTTAGTGCTAAAGCAAAAAATCTTTTAAATAGCAAGATTGAACATTATCTAAAAACTGATACTGGAAATAAGTTAGATACAAAGATACTTGAACCAGGTATATCTATATCTTTAAGTATAACTTACGATTTTAATTAAAAATTCAAACATTATTCTAACAAACTTCAAATAGCAAACTCAATTTGTAGATCTAATTTTTTGCGGTGGGATTTTCCTGCACATTTTAATAGTAATAAAAAGGATAAGAAAATGAATAGTAAAAAAATCATATTGTCTATTTTCGCAAGTGTATTTCTTTTTACATCATGCGATGATAACGATACTGAGACTGTAGATAATACTACTCTTCCTCCATCTGCACAGCCATTTAACGCTGAGCATGTGATGGGAACATTAACCTATAATTTTTCTATTTCAGATAATCAGGCTGCTTCTAACGGTACTGGTGCTGGAGTATCATATTCATGGGATTTTAATGGTGAAGCAACTGCAGTTGCTCCAAGTGGTTCACATACATTCTCTTCAAGAGGTTTAAAAACTGTTACGTTAACAGTCACTACAACCGCTTTAGATGGTACAACAACTTTAACAAATTCATACTCAATGGATATGAATGTTGAAAAAAGTTTATATGGAGATGTGACTTCAGATTTAGATTTAAGCGGTGACTATGTACTTTCTGGTCAACTACAAGTTAGAGATGGTGCAACATTAACAATTGCAGCTGGATCTAACATTTATGCATTATCAGATGATGGTAATGGAAACGCTCCTGCAATCATAGTATGGCAAGGTGGAAAGATTGAAGCAGTAGGTACTGCTAATGCTCCAATTATCATGACATCAATTATTGCAAGAGATGAACCAGACAGACTTCCAATTGTTGGTGGTAGAGCATGGGGTGGATTAATTATCTGTGGTTATGCACCAATTCAAGGCGGTGGAACTAAAACCGTTGAGGGTGTTGCTTCAGTACCTTATGGTGGTACAGATGCTGCTGATGACTCTGGTACATTAAGATATGTTTCAGTTCGTTATGGTGGTAGAGCAATTGCTCCAGATAATGAAATTAATGGTATTACATTAGCTGGCGTTGGAACTGGAACAGAAGTTAGTTACTGTGAAGTAGCTTATAACTTTGATGACGGTTTTGAAATGTTTGGTGGAACTGTTGATTTAAGATACTGTATGGTATACAAAGTCGGCGACGACGGATTTGATACAGACACCGGATACCAAGGAACAGGACAATTCCTAGTTGTAGTTAGAGGAGCAACCTCAAATAGAGGTCATGAAATGGATGGAAGAAACAGCAGCCAAGCTGCAGACGATTCATTTCCTAAATTTTCTAATGTAACAATTGTAGGAAATAACAGCGGATCTTCTGAAGATGAGTCTTTAAGATTAAGAGAAGGAACTGCTGGACACTTCCAAAATTATATGTTGGTAGATCAGCAAAGAAGAGGCTTCCGTGCTACTAATGAAGATGGAAATTTAGATGGAACATTTGTTGTAAATGGTTCAACTCCTCCTACAAATGATGCTGATGGACGATACATCTGGTTAGATCCTTTAAATGTTATGGATGATGTTCCAACTCCTGCAACAGTTGCAGCTACTGATGGAACAGATCCAGGTGCTAGCTTTACATTTAATGTACAAGATGGTAATACTGGCGTAACAGTAGCAAACTTACTTCCAACAACTGAGTTTGCAGGATCAACTCCGACTGAAGCTAGTATGGATGCATCTGCAACATTTGTTGGTGCTTTAAAAGCTGGTTTCAACGATGATGCTTTTGATGGCTGGACAGTATGGTCAGAAGAAAATAACTAAATTAATTCAATAAGTAATATAGCATCTCCTATTGTGAATATTACTTCTAAAAGAGGGAAGAGTTTTCTTCCCTCTTTTTTTTATCTGAATCCTAACATAATCCTAAATATTTTTTTGTACTTTTCCTATATTATGGAGAATGAAATTGTCTGACAGAATACAAGATTTAAACTATAATTTATTAAAATTAAGCTCGTTAGTTGAAACGAATATTAAAGATGCGTTTAGTGCAATAGGAAAAAAAGATTTAGATAAATCTCAAATTGTAATAAATAATGATTCTAAAATAAATATGATGGAAGTCGAAATAGAAAAAGAAGTCAACGAAATTATTGAAAAGTTCCATCCCATTGATTCAGATCTGCGATATCTATTAGCTGCTTTGAAAATTAATAATGAGCTTGAAAGAATAGGAGATTATTCAACCAATATAGCTAGAAATACTCAGTTTATGGTTGAAAATCCAGATTTAGAATTACCTAAAATTCTGTCACATTCGGCAGAAACTTTAACTTCTATGTTAAATGAAGTTATTAATGCCTTTATTTTATCTGACGAATCAAAAGCATTTGAAGTGATGGAAATGGATGATATCATTGATAACAACAACAGAGAGATATTTACACTTTTTAAAGAAAAAGCCAAAAGTAATTCTAAATTCTTAAGGCAATTTATTGTCTTTACGAATATTTCTAGATATGTTGAAAGAGCTGCAGATCATACAACAAATATTGCAGAAGATATAATTTTTCAAATCAATGGTAAAATTGTTAGACATGATGAAAATATTTAATTTTATAGGGGACTTTTGATGGATTTTTTAACTCTATGGTCTTCTGTCGGGTTTTTATTTGCTGTATATGCAGTTACTGCAAATGATAGTATTCAAACTTTAGGAACATACATTGCATCTAATAAAGCTGATGTAAAATGGTACTGGATGTTTGGTTTTATGGGATCAATTTTTGTTTTCACTATGATTCAAGGATTCAATGCGGGAGATCCTGCATTCGGAAGACTAAACGAATTTCCTGAAATTGAAATCATGTGGTATCACGCATTAGCACCTCTTGTTTTAGTTCTTTTAACTAGATTAAAAATTCCTGTATCAACCACTTTTTTAGTCTTATCTGTCTTTGCCGCTAGCGTGGATGGTCTGATGGAAAAAATGCTTTTAAAAAGTTTTGTGGGATATGGCGTATCATTTGTGTTTGCATTTGTTGCATGGTATTTAATTAGTAAATATATCTTATATGAAGGTGAAAAGGGTAATAACAAGAACAATACTTATTGGAGAATTGCACAATGGATAACTACCGGTTGGTTATGGTCAACATGGCTTTCACATGATATGGCAAATATTATGGTATTCTTACCAAGATATTCATCTGTTCCTACTATATCTTTTCAAATACTTATTTTAGGAACAATGCTCCTTGGATTAGCTTTTATGTTTTATGAAAGGGGAGGAAAAATTCAAGAAATAGTATTATCTAAAACAAACACTAGATATGTTCGTTCTGCTACACTAGTTGATTTGGTGTATGTGTTTGTACTTTACTATTTTAAAGAATTAAATGACCTACCTATGAGTACTACTTTTGTATTTATGGGCATGTTAGCAGGTAGAGAAATTGGTATTATATTTGCTCAAGGTTATGGAACTCTTACATACACTGACAAGCACAAAAAAGGTATATTTCCAATGCTTTATTCTGATTTTTTCAGACTTATGTTAGGCTTAGCAATAAGTGTAACTTTGGCATATGGAATTCAATGGTATTCTAATCTGTAATACTTTATTTTAAAGTGTGAATCTTAAAAACAAACTTGTTCTTATCACGGGGGGAGCTAAAGGTATAGGTTTAGCTACTGCACAAAGAATTCTAAATGAAGGTGGAAAAGTAATTCTTTGGGACTTCAAGGAAGATGATCTTAACAGAACTGTTAACAATTTTAAAGAGCAAGGATTTGATGTTTTTTCACAAATTTGTGATATTACTAACAAAGAGCAGGTATATAGTAATGCAGATATTATTAAAGAAAAGTTTGGTAGTTTAGATATACTAATTAATAATGCTGGTACTGTTTATACAGGGTATATGTTAGATAGAAGCGATGAAGAGCTTGAAAATCTTATTAATGTAAACTTCACATCAATGATATATACGATTCGTGCATTCATGCCAGCTATGTTAGATAAAAACTCTGGTCACATTATTAATATTTCTTCTGCATCATCAATGACAGGTGCTCCCAAGCTAGCTGTATACGCTGCTACTAAATGGGCTGTAGCAGGACTTACTGAATCCTTAAGACTTGAAGTAAAAAAGATGGGGAAGTCGGGTGTTAAATTTTCTTCCATTCACCCAAACTTTTTGAAGAAAGGATTATTTGAAGGAACCAAGCTTAATTTTTTAGGTCAGTTACTAGCACCAGGAGTGAAAAGTCATGATGCAGTTGCAAAAGTCATTGTGAATCGTGCCATTAAACTTGGATTTCATTCACCAAAAGTTCCATGGATTATGAATCAAGTAGTTTTACTTAGAGCGCTACTTCCTAGCTCGCTTTTAATCAAGTTCAGCAGTCTTTATGGTCTTTATGATATGATGGATGATTATAAAGGCTATGAAGATGGAAGATAATTTTTCCTTTACTCTTTTTTTGAATGATGATAGAATACTAGTATGAAAATTATATTTAAAATTCAACTAGCAATTTCTTGCCTTTTATTATTCTCTTGCTCATCAGAAAGTAATGTGTCCAAACAAGTAGATAATGAGCCTATTGTAACGTTTCAGGATTCATTGAGTTATTCAATGGGAGTTAATATTGGCCAAAATCTTCCAGAAACAGAAATTAATCATAATTTACTTATTGAGGGCTTACAAGATTTTTGGGATAATACTGAACCAAGAATTAATGCACCAAGTAGACTAGAAGTATTAAGAGCGTTCAATATACAAAATTCTGAAATAGAAAGAGATCTAATGAAATCTTTGAGTGAAAAGTCCAAAAAAATGTCTCGAGAAAATAAAATGGCTGGTATAGAGTTTTTGGAAAAAAATAAATACAATGAAGGCGTAAGAGTGCTTAGTAGAAGTCAAATTCAATATAAAGTTTTACAAGAAGGTAGTGGTAGAATTCCAGACTTTGATGACGCTGTTGTTGTTCATTATAACGGATATTTAATTGACGGAACAAAATTTGATAGTAGTTATGATCGAGGAGAGCCAGCAACTTTTGCACTTAATGGAGTAATCCAAGGTTGGCAACAAATTTTACAAAAAATGCCAGTTGGTTCTAAATGGAAAGTATTTATCCCTGAAAATTTAGGTTATGGTATTGCAGGGGTTTATAAAGACGCTAAAAAAGGCGAATATATTATTCCACCATCTTCTACCTTAGTCTTTGACATTGAGCTGCTAAGTATAGTAGAATAGTATATGAAGATTTTAAAATTTTACATTATCAGTTCTTTGTTTTTTATCATTGGATGCAATTCCAAACCCAATGTCATTACCTTGGATAACCCGATGTTCGTAACAGAATCTGTTGCTGACGCGGGAATGGACAGTATTGGATTCTTAATGAGAAAACATGTAATTGTAGTGACAGTTAAAGATAAAGATGAATTGCATGTTTATGGTGCAATGAACGGAAAGTTTAAAAAATCTATTAAGCGAGAAAATGCCTATCCAAATGGAATTACCACTATTAATGATCAGTTTGTTTTAGTTACAGAAAGAGATAATAAGCAGGTTGCTGTATTTAATTCATCGATGGACTTCTTAGGTACTTTTGGAAATGGCGAGTTGCGCAGCCCATATGGAATTACATTTTACAAGCAGGAAAACAACTCTTACAAAGTTTTAGTTACGGATAGCTATGAATACAATAATCCAAGAGAAGATCGAATTCTTAGTTGGGATTTCATCATTGAAAATGAAGAATTTTCAGTAGGGCCAGCTACAGTACTAGGAAACCCAACGCTTTATCAAGTAGAAAGTATTCAAGCTGATAAATATTATCAAACTTTGTTAGTAGCAGAAGAAATGAAAGACCACCACAAGATTATGGCGTTAGATTTAATGACTGGTGAAGTTATAAAAGAAGATTTAGGTAATTTTGACAGAGGAAATGATCCTGAAGGGATTGCTTTAGTAATTGATAAAGATAATAATGGATATTGGATTTGTACTGAGCAAAGCAAGACTGATAATCGTTTTCATTTATATGATCGTAAATCGCTAGAATACATTACTACCATGTACTTAGATAATGTTTCCTACACTGATGGAATTGCTACAGCATATATGCATGGTAAATGGTTTCTATATGCAATAGATAATGATGCAAGAGTTGTTGCGTTTGAATTACCCGAAATAAATACATAAAATATTTTTACAGTATTATTTCGTACCCCGGATAGGATTCGAACCTATGACCTACGGATTAGAAATTGATTGTATAATCGAGGAGAAAAGTGAAAAAGAATTGTTTCTTATAAATAATATTATCTACTTAAATATATAGTATCCAGCTA
>Ga0129342_1001323_pt1 | contig 11052 bp, 5 predicted proteins | sample CPBDNA_5_FD_94426 | JGI IMG/M metagenome (GOLD analysis project Ga0129342, IMG submission 94426) | Freshwater to marine salinity gradient microbial communities from Chesapeake Bay, USA - CPBay_Sum_15_0.2_DNA | ecosystem: Environmental > Aquatic > Marine > Coastal | place: USA: Chesapeake Bay...
AAATGTTGTCCAGTTAGCACAGGCTATGGGTTATATGCCAAGAGCAACTGTAGGTGCTGTTGTTGATTTAGATGTATATCAACTTTTACCGGCAACAGGCACAGGAGCTTCAACCCAACCTGACTGGAGATATTCTCAATTAATTAATGAAGGAATGACGGTTCAGACCAATGATGGTTCTGGCCAAACATTTAGAACACTTGATGATATTGACTTTGCTGCCAGTTCATCATACGACCCAACAGATTTAACTGTATATTCTGTTGATAATGATGGAATACCTGTTTATTATCTTTTAAAGAAAAAAGTAAAGGCTAGGTCTGGTACAAAAAGAGAAATAGAATTTAATTTTGATGACCCTGAAAAATTTGTCAGTATATTAATACCAGAAACAGATGTCGTTTCGATAGATAAAATAACTGATTCAGATGGTAATATTTGGCACGAGGTTGATTTTTTAGCACAAGATACCATATTTGAAAAGGTTAGAAATATTCCTAGTAATGGTAGTACATCGCTTTCAACTTTTGCAAATACGGTTCCTTTTCTTCTAAAAACAATACGTGTTCCAAGAAGATTTATCAAAAGACTTAATTCAAAAAATCAATATGAAATTAGATTTGGTGCTGGTGTTAGTTCATCACCAGGTGCAACAGTTACTCCAAGCCCTTCCAATGTAGGTGCAGGTACTGGTGTTTCATCATTGCTACAAGCCTGGGACCCATCAAATTTTCTTCTTTCAGATGCTTATGGTCAGGTACCACAAAACACAACGTTAACGATAGAATATTCCACAGGTGGAGGTGTACAGAGTAATGTTAACTCAAATACATTGACAGATGTAGGTAATTTAACTTTTGCCAGACAAATGAATAGTCTGGATGGTGATCTGGTTAATCAGGTTAGGAAATCAATCGCCTGCAACAACCCATCGCCAGCAACTGGTGGTACCGGTGAAGAACCAACTGAAACAATAAGACAAAATACATTTGCACATTTTAGGGCTCAAAACAGAACTGTTACTAAGGAAGACTACGAATTAAGATGTTATACAATGCCTGCTCATTTAGGTACAATTGCTAAAGCATATGCCGCAATCGATGATTTAGGTGTTACATCATGTGAAACTGATGAGCAGTTGATGGAGGAAATAAATTCACTTCAATCTGAACTTCAAGAATGTGAAGATAGCAAAGAGGTTTTACAAAATCAAATAGTAGATTTACAAACAATAATCAATGAACAGTATACTCAAATAGTTAGTTTATTGGATAATCCTCCATCTGACTGCCCTCCGTGTGAGGCAACACAAGAAGATGTTGATAATGCCTATGATAATGGTTATTCAGATGGGTATGCTGCTGGTCAAGGAGATTATGCTAATTCTGGTGGAGGTGGTGCAACCGGTTCTAATTGCGAAAACATTTTAGCAGGGGTTGTAGCAATGGACAAGCAGATTGAAATTATAGAAGGTAGAGGTTGGTTTTCCAGTCCACAAGAACAGCAACAATTCGAAGATCTAAAGAACAGAAGAGATACCGAATACAGTAAATATTTAAGATGTTTGGATGCTGAAAAATATGGATCTGACATTGCTACTAAACGCGAAGAAGAGATTGGAATTCTTCAGAACACTATAACAAGACTTAATGAAGAGAATTATAAATGGAAGGCAGCAGCAGCTAGTTGGGAAGAAGCTGCCAGGTCTACTACAGAAGGATATATACCTCCTGATGGTGCATCCCCTGATGGTGGATTTAATCCTTCTAACTTTAGCGATCCAATTAATAATAATATAAATCCAAGTGCTGAATAGACAAAAGGAAAAATATGCCATATAACAATAATTTACCTTTTAATCCTGGTGGAGGAAATAATGCAGGCTTTACTCCATTTGGTGGAGGAAATAATGCAGGCTTTACTCCATTTGGTGGAGGAAACAGTGGAGGCCCTATTCAATGGGGTGGAGGTAATATACCTTTACCTGTTCCTGGTAAACCACCAACGATAGATTTATCACCAACATGTCCAGGGATTGTTAATCTATTTATTTTAAGCCAAAATGAAAATGGTGAACTTCAAAATGCAAATGCAGCATTAAAAAGAAATTTAAAAAATTATCTTTTAGACCTAAAAATGTTAACCGATAAGGTTATAATAAGAAATGCATTTGTTATTAATATATCTGTTGAATTTGAAATTGTATCTTTACCTGATTATAACAGCCAGGAAGTTTTACTTAATGTGATTGACCATTTGAAGGAACATTTTAAAATTGAGCACTGGCAAATAGGTCAAGCCTTAAGTTTATCAGATGTAAGAAGAGTTATATACGACACTGATGGAGTACAAAATATAAATTCTTTAACAATACAAAATGAATGTGATGCAGCTCAAGGTTATAATGCTAATTATTATGATATAGCAAGTGCTACATTTGATGAGGTTATTTATCCATCTATTGACCCAAGTATATTTGAAATAAAATTTCCTGAAAAGGATATTAGAGGAACTGTAAGGAACTAAAAATGATTTATTCTATTTTTCCAACTAAGGATGCTACACTATATGAAAGATACGAAACCAAGAATACAGGTTTGGATTCAATACTTGAGATAAGTAATGGTTTAGCAGATGATGGTAGTGAATTAAAATATAATTCTCGTACCTTATTAAAATTTGATTTGACTGAGGTTTCAAATTCTATTGTTGATGGAAAAATAACTAATCCTAAATTTTATCTAAATTTATTTGTAACTGAAGTAAATGAAATTCCTTTGGATTATACAATTTATGCCTATGCTGTTTCTCAAAGTTGGGATATGGGTATTGGTAAAAGTGATGATGTACCAATTAATACCGATGGTGTAAGTTGGAAATACAGAAATGGTTATAAGGCTGGTGCTGGTAATATATGGTCAACGGCCAGTTTGGCAGCAGAAACCACAGCAAGTTGGACAACAACTCCTGGTGGAGGAACTTGGTATACAGGTTCTGGATATGAAGCCTCTGAATCTTTTTCATATCAAAATGCAGATGTGAGAATGGACATAACTGACATCGTCAATAACTGGTTATCGGGCTCAATTCCTAATGAGGGATTGATTATTAAAAGATCTGATTCAGATGAAAGTAGCGAAGCTATAGATGGTGGTAATATAAAATTCTTTTCAAGAGATACTCATACTGTATATCCTCCTAAAATGGAAATAGCATGGGACGACCAATCTTTTGAAACAGGTTCGTTGACAGAATTGACTGATGATGAAATACTTATTTATACAAGAAATTTAAAAGAAAGTTATCCTTCAGGCTCGAAGGCGAAAATAAGAATTGTAGGTAGAAACCAATTTCCTACAAAAACATATGCAACATCTTCTCAAATGTTGGATGTAAAATATTTACCTACAAGTTCATATTATTCTATAAGAGATGCTAGAACTGACCAAACAATAATTCCATTTGATGATAATTATACTAAAGTATGCTGCGATTCAACAGGTAATTATATCAAATTGTGGACTCAAGGTCTACAACCTGAAAGAACATACAGAATACTTTTCAAGGTTAATCGAGAAGGTGGGGACATTGTTGATGTTTATGACCAGGACATCTTTTTTAAAATAAGTAGGTAGAAAAATATGGCAACAGTTATATTAATAAACCAGACAACAAATGGTGGTGAATATATATTGGACGCTAACGGATCTGATTTTGTTGGCGTTTTTCATGTTTATGATGATGGTACATTAAGAACTGGTACAGGTGTTTTAGGTTCAACAACACAGATAGGGTTTTTATTGATACCTAATCCTGTTGCTCAAGGTTTACCGCAATATACAAATCCAAGTACGGCACCAATTGCTTTTTCTGGTCCAGCCAATTCAGTAAATGTGCCTACTACACCTGATGGTCAATCTTTAATTTTCGAGGAAGATAAACTTTCTAAGGATGGATATAAAAAACATGCCACAGCTGTTTATCAATCCAGATATGACAATGAGGTTTACACAAATGTAGTTGACACAACAATATCTGAATTGCTTAACATAAGACCTACACCACCAATGGAAATATTAAACCAGCCAGCTGATCTTTTAAATGAGAGTCAGTTGAGAGTTATTGGTGGTTCTAATCTTCAGCTTAATGTAAGAATTGATGGACCTTCAGTGTTAAATCCTCCTATTTCATTTAGCTGGTATCAAGATGGCGAACCTATTGTTCCAATTGGCACATCTAATAATTTAGGTTCAAGTGTATATCGTATCACAACTTCAAGTGGAGGTGAAGAAATTGAAATTCCTGAGGTTCCTGGTGGTACAACTGGTACAGCATTACAGAATGCATTATTTGATGTTATGACTAATGACCTAGGATATACACCACAGGCTGCAACAAATTATATTAAAAACGCAAGAAAAGTATATACTCAAAATAAATTAACAATTTATAATTTAAAAACACCTGAATCAGGTTTCTGGAATTGTCAGATAACAGACTCTGAAGGTAATGTAGTTATTAGTGAAGGTGTATTTGTTGACGTTATAGACCAATATGATTTAACTGTGTTCAATGGTAACATTATTAAAAATGGAGATGCCAGACAAGGTTCAGCATTCTGGACAAAGGTAGGTGATGCTACACCTGTATCTTTGGCAATGCAAGATGAATCAGGTCCTTATTATTTTGGTTCTCAATTTAAAGGTGATAATTCAATGGCACTGGATGGAAGATATTATCCACCTTCAGATTTTTGGGATGGTGTTAATCCAGGTACAAAAGGCCAGCCTGTTACAAGAGATCAGAGATATTTTTTCGGAGGTTGGCAACCAAACTCTACAACTGCTGATAATTATGTTACATATCCTCTTAATAGCTATAGTACAATGAGACAGGAAATAGATTTAACTGAGGCAATAGAAATAATAGACAAAGAAATTGTTGGGGTTGAAGATGTTAAAATGGACGTTTGGTCTTGGTTAGGTAGTATGGGTTGGACCGAGTCATTAGATGGTAGAATAAACCATCATGATGTAGTTGATGGTAAGGTTAGAGAATTATGGGGCTATGGTTGGGGAAAAGGTTCCTTAAATTCTTCACCAATAAGTAGTGAAAAATATAAACCATATCCTAATGGAAGCAGTGAGGTTGACATGTACGACACCTATGTTAGAAACTGGGATGGTCTTGGTAGGTATTTTTTAAATACAGGCCAGGTTGTATGGTGGCAAGTAGGGCTTAATTCCAGCGGAGGAGGTAATGCAAATGTTAGTAAAACAGTAGAACCAATTTCTTTTGTTTGGTGGGATTATAGACATGGTCTTTTCACAGACTGGGTTAGAAGTCAGGTCCAGGATAAAGTTTATGTTACATACGAATTTTATGGTGGTGAAGAAGAAAAATTAAATACTGGCGCGCCAGGTACCTCTTTTGGCCAACATGTTTTGGAAAATCCATATTATTATGAAGAATTACCACATTCGCTTTATTTTTATGTTGTTAATAAAGGAAATAGTTTAAGAGGTAACAACGGAGGAAACCTAGAATCAGGAGGTTGGTTTAGAGCTAATGGCACAGTAAGAAGTGGTGATAGTTGGGTAACAGGTCCTACAAAATTTATTTCAGGTGCATATCTAGATAAAAAAGCAGGTTTAATTCCAGGAGGCGTTGAACATCCTGATTCCAAATATTTTTATTGGGACTATTATGACAATGGTCGTTCGTCAGATGCAGGTACAACTAGAGGAAGTCAAGGTGGCTACAGAGGAACCATTGATACTGATTTTGATGGAAATTATAGTTCAGGTACAGGAGCAGGTGCAAGAAATGACAACCAAGGTAGCAGAGGTTATAAAACTAGTAATGGTTACCAACCTTTTGATTTTGTTTATCCAGCAGGTGGTGGTGACAGTAATAGTAACAGGCCTTTGCATAGTATTAGTTATGGTTACTCACAATTGGCTTTTAATGGAATAAGATATAATAGAATTCATAAAAAAACAAAATTTTATTATACTGAAAAAAATGACATTAAGGTTCCAAAAGGTACAAGAAAACTTGTTGTGACTGTTAGATATGAAAGAGATTCAACTAGAGGTTATGAGTATTCAAGGCTAGGTTATAATAAAAATCCGAATCCAGCACCTAGCGGTAATGGTACCTACGGGTTGATGAATAACTGTGCCGCAACCAACATCAATGCTCATCTTAAAGTTATTTTAAAATAGGAGAAAAAATGCCAATCAACCCAAATTTTCAATCTGCTACAACCCCTCAAAATATTCAGGGCCCTCAAAATATTCAGGACCCTCAAAATATTCAGTCTACTGCTACATCTACGTATTCATTTGAAGGTCTTCTTAATGCACAGAACCTTGCTGAGACTTCAGCCAATAATATTTTATTAACAACAGCTCCAACACCAAGAGAGATTATATATAGAGTGGAGGATACTAAAAAAAGTCAAGCAATGTATGTTTCTGAAACAATTGCTGAGCAGGTCGAGGTTGGCCAGGTCTACATAAGGTCAGATCAAGTCGCAGGTCCTAATATAACAACTTTAACAGCCGATGAAATTTTACAACTCCAGCCTGATAACCCACAACAATATATAGCACCGACTGTAGGTGGTGGTGTAGTTCAAACAGGACCAACAACAGTTACAGGGACTCAAACTAATTTTATAGGTTATTTAGGTTCCAATACAAAATTTACATTTGCCTTGAGAGGTTTTAATGACCCTTCAACAGGAATCAATGTTAAATACCCTGTATTTTCAGGACCCAAACCTACAACAGCATCAGCTGGTGCACCAACAGAAATTTTAGATAATATCACGTCTGATGGTGGTATAAAAATAGTTACACCTGGCAATTATAAATTTACAATGAGTGCTCAATTTTCTAATAGAAAAATATGGTGGAAAAAAGGACTGTGGTGGGGGTTTGGTAATCGTAATTCCACAAATCCAGATTATTTTTATATGGGGATGAAGATAGTTCGTACAAATGGTAACGACACCTTTGTACCAATTCAGAGTTTTGCCGGAACAAACGGATATATTGCAAAAAATTTAGCTATAACCAATGCAAAGAATGACAATTGGGATAATCTTAAAGTCTTACAAACTTTAAATTTTTCTGCAGCAGTAACTTACAATAATTTCGATGCTGGTGACATTATAAAACCTTTTTATGTGTATGTCTACGGCATAGGTGAAGGCAACGATCCTAAATCGATTACGGAGGTTGTTAGTGAGGAAAATATTTTACCTGAATTTACATCCAACGATAACTACACCTATTTTAAAATAGAGAAAGTTAATTAAATTAACCAAATTTTATATTTATTGTAAAGGCAAAAATCATGGCTGTTGATTATTCAGAAGACGACATAGCCTTATTAGGCGACGGGCAACTTATAGATGTTTTAACATATCCTCAATACCAGGTTGATGTTAATTGTTCCTGTCATGCCTTGTTAAAAAATCCAGATAACAAACTTTTAAATAGACTTGAGTTTCATGTTTGGGATGAATCGAAAACTGTAAGAATAGGTTCGATAGACAGTGTTCCAACAACTCAATACCAGTGGATGGCAACAAACCCTTTACCACATTTACAGCTTGATATTGATAGAAATTTAAGAGATATAGGTATTACTGAAGGTAGATTTGTTGTTGAATATTTTCTTTTTAGACCAATGGCTAATTTTGTTATTAAGGAAATTTCATCTACAAGAACTGAAATGAGAGTTCAACCTGTCCAGACAACAGTAACATCTGCTGATATGACTGGTTATCGTTCACTCCTAACTTATAGGCGAGTATGTTCTGATGGTACAAGAAATGAATTAATTGCAAATTTTGGAGACCATAAACATATTGCAATTACCAATTGGATAACTGATGGAGAGGCATCTGGACAAAATGTTCCAACATGTGATAATGTTTATCAATTTAGTCAGGATATAGATTTTGTCAATCTTGATGAAAATGGTAATGCGGACCCATGGAGCTCGATAATATTAAAAACATATGAACCACTTCCGGTTGATATAACTGTCAAAAAACAATTTAGTCTTCAACTACAATTTGTTGAAAGAATTGAGAAAAACGTTGTAATATATCCTTTTCCAGATATTGAAAAATGTAGAATATTAAGAGCACCAGATTGGTCAACAGTAGATAATTTTACCAACGATGTAAATGGTCTTTCAAATCAAAACTGGAATAGTGTTTTAGGTAACAATGTTTCAGGTTCAGTTTCCAATAGATTGATTAACGAATTTTTAAGTGGAAGTAATGGAATACAATTAAATGTTGATTATAGAAATTTTGAAAATTTTGTACATTTCGGAAATGCTCAAAGTAGACTAGAAAATTTTTATAAAAAGGTTCAAGACATTGAAAGTAAAAATGCCAGCATTGCCAGCTTAACAAACGGAATAAATCCTTCATATTCAGGTATAACATCATCAGCTGAATTCAAAAATAATATACTTAAATTTGAAACAGCAAGGGAAAATATAATTGGTGGTTTTGATGATTTTGAAAAATATCTTTATTACGAATCATCTTCATATGTGTCAAATTCCTTTGGTGAATTTTTGGATATGGCATGGCCTAAATCAGGTAGTATTAAACCTTATTCATTATATTCTGTTTCTTCATCTATAGTGCAAAATTGGTTTGGTTCTATTGCTGATAAAAAAGGATTAGTATATTCGGCTAGTATTTTTGATTTTGACAATAGAAACCAATTAATAAAAACAATACCTGAATTTATTAGAGAAGATTCAGAAAACGAAAGTTTTGAAAGATTTGTTAAATTAATTGGACAGCATTTTGATGAAAGTTGGTTATATACAAAACATCTTAATAAGATTCATGATAGACATGAATCTATCGAAGAAGGTATGTCAAAAGATTTAATATTATATGTATTGCAACAATTTGGTTGGAACCCTTTAAATGGACAATCTTTTGAATCTCTTTGGAAATGGGCATTTGGTACTGATGCAAATGATGTATACCAAACAATTGATTCTTTTTCTAATCCTAGTTCAAGTATAAACTTTGTTACAACTGAATCAATATCTTCCAAAGATATAAACAGAGAAATCTGGAAAAGAATATTAAATAATATGCCACATTTGATGAAAACAAGAGGTGCTAAAAAAGGTATGCAAGGAATAATAAATTGTTATGGTATACCTAGTTCAACACTTAATGTTGTTCAATATGGTATTCAAACGTAGGTAGTATGAGACAGGACATTTTTAATTATGCTTTAAAATTTCCGGGAGCTTCAAGTTCATCGGTTTTTAAATTTGGTTCTGCAGGTATCAATTTAGAATCAGGTAGACCTGGTGATGCTGTTGAATTTAGATTTAAACTGGTTGATGCCGATACATATCCAACGCTACCCACTGAATTAGCAAATCAGGTAATATATAGTTCTGAAGGTGAAAATGGTGGTATAAGAGTTAGATGGAGCGGTTCGGGTAATGATACTAATAGAGAAGGATATGTTGATGTATTCTATGTTTCAGGCTCATCATATGCTACTCATTCAGTTGGACCGGCTCCAATATATAATGGCGATTGGTGGACTTTTATTTACCAAAGAACCTCAGGTTCAAATAGCGATAATATAACTCAAACATATAATTCTTTTTTAAAACAAAAAGATTTTGATGGAATTGATAGACATTTTTCATCGAGTTATACATCAACAAATGATGCTGATAATACAAAAAACATATTAAGAGGTACTGATCTGCCTATGACAATTGGAGGTATTACATCTTCAAATAGTCATGGTTATATGTATGCAGGTGAATTACAAGAATTTAGAATATATACAGAGGCCTTAGAAGAAGATGTTTTTAATGGTCATGTTTTGTCACCTGAATCATATGCATCTAATAATCCAACAGGTTCATTTTACGATTTAGGATTTAGACTTAAATTTGGTACTGAACCTTTGGAGTGGAATCATTCAGTTTATACAATTGTTTCCTCTAGTCACCCAAATCAAGATATAACAACGTGGAATGGTGTATCTTCATTACTGGTTGCAACAGGTTCTGGTTGGGCAAACAAAAGTAGTTATAGTTATAACGAAGAAGAAGTTGTGCCTAAAATGCCAAAGGTTTTAGGATTACAGCCTGTTGAGGATGAGATTATAATTGCAGACGAAAATCCTGCAATAATAAATTCCAATGGTGAGGTTGTATTAAGTAGAGATGCATCTGTTTTAAAAAAATCAACTGAATTATCATCTCCAGCAGCATCTAAAATAGGTATTTATTTTTCTCCTACAAATGAAATCAATAAAGATATAATGAATCACATGGGTGATTTTAAATTAGATGATATTTTAGGAGACCCTGAGGAAGAGTACAATAATGAATATAGTACACTTAGAAAATTTAGAAATGAATATTTTAAGAAAAATAAAGAAAAATATAATTACGTAGACTATTTTAATATTATAAAATATTATGATACGTCAATATTTAGAGCAATACAAAGTCAATTCGATGCCAAAACAAAAGCATTGACAGGTGTTGTTATAGAACCTCATATTCTTGAAAGAAATAAGGTTAAAACATTAAACCAGCAACCTTCCTACGAAAGTTTAAATTACGATACTGAATTATCGTGTTCTAAAACCATTGAAGGACAATATTCTAATATGAATATTGCAACTGAAATGAGTCAATCACCAGATTTGGCTTTTGATTATGTACAAATGTATACAGGTTCAGTTGAAAATGTTACTGAAATAGAATCTGAATATTTAAAACAATATACATCTTCAATAGATTTTAGAGGTGCCATAATTACATCAACAGTTCCATACACCACAACTGATGGTAGTGAAACAGTAGGTGAACTAGGTAAGGAAATCGAATTGGCACAAGACCTCCCAATATTCGAGCAAGGAACTTCTAAGTTTTATGATGGATTAAACTTTACAAATTCAGATGTTAATAAATCAGGTTTTTCTTTGGCAACTCCAACAAGAAGTTTTGGAGCTCAATATT
>Ga0129342_1001324_pt1 | contig 11047 bp, 5 predicted proteins | sample CPBDNA_5_FD_94426 | JGI IMG/M metagenome (GOLD analysis project Ga0129342, IMG submission 94426) | Freshwater to marine salinity gradient microbial communities from Chesapeake Bay, USA - CPBay_Sum_15_0.2_DNA | ecosystem: Environmental > Aquatic > Marine > Coastal | place: USA: Chesapeake Bay...
CCCATCAGACATCAAGTTATTCAAAACTATCGGCCTTGAGAGCAATACAAGCTCTTGGGACGCTACAATAACTTCTGAAATGGAAGCTGGCAGAATAAACAATAAGTTTGAAGATAAAGAAGGAATTAGATATGGATATATAAGAAGAAATTCTGGTAATGAGCTGGATTTTAACAAACTATCCATTTTAGGTATAGGGGAGTTACAGGCTATTCCTGGAACAAACCAATACCAATTCTCAAGTAATATACCAAATCAAGTATCAATAAATGGCACTGATGGTGTTGGTGGAGATAAACTATATTTTAACGATGGAAGCACACAAGAAATTGGGGTGATTGACTCTTTTAGTGGAGACACAATTACTACTGTTTCTTCTGTAAACACTCCATCTGTAAACGATTTTTGCTTTGTAGTTAAAAACTCAGAGTCAGAATCATATGGATTGCGTGGATATCACGCAACAATTAAACTTTACAATAATTCAACAAGCTTTGTAGAACTCTACGGTGCAAACTCTGAGGTCTTCAAGAGCTACATGTAAATTTTGTATATTTGTATAATTATTAATAACTTTAATAAATGCCGTTTTTAACAACATTAGGTTTAATAGCTGGAGGCGCTGGAGCTGTAAATAACTTCCTTACAGGGGGTAAGATGGCAAGAGAAGCTCAACAAGGGCTTCAGAGATTTAAGCATCAAGAGCTGACAAACCTTGCAGAAAACTTAAAACCTTCTTTAGAAGCCGAACAACAAGCTATTGCTCAAATTGATAAAATGAGAGGTAGTTTTACTGATGTAGCTCAAACTATGGACGCTGCGAGCGCTATGGCTATACTAGGCTCAGGACAAGAACAATTGGCTGCTCAAGAGCAGAAAGTATTCGCTAGTATAATGGACAAGGAATTCCAAGCGGACGTGATGCGTGTTCAAGATGAACAAAAGCAGAGAGATATGATTGAAGCCAGAAAGATGGAGGAACTTCAGTCTTTAAAAGCTCAAGCTCAAGCAGGAAAGCAAATGCAGGCATCTGCAATCACGGATTTTGCTTCTTTAGCTGTATCTGCTGGAACAGCACAAGAAATGGCACAGGCAGAGGCTGGTAAAACAGACCCTACAGTTACAAGAGCGGCTAAAGCTGCTGCAAGAAGAGGCGCCACAGCACAGGAAATAAAATCAGCATATGACACTGGGGGCGAGATGGGTTTAAGAAATTTAAACCTTGGCACTGAAAACACAGGGTTTTTAGGTGGTGGAACTAAAGTGGGTGGTTTTTTTAGAGATTTTGGTCAAGCAATAGGCGGATTTTTTAACTTTTAGGACGATATGGCATATTCAGGAGGCGTATATACAAAACCAATAGAGTCTGGGTTGTCTGGTCTAGCAAATTTATACTTGCAGGGAAAAATGCAGGTTATAAACATGCGAGCAAAAGTCAGAAAAGAACGCTCAGAAGAATTAGCATCATACGCAAAAGCCGCAGCAGAAATAGAGGCTACTAGCGTTGCAGAAATTGACAAACTATACCAGCAAGGGGCAAACCTTTTGAGAGATGGCGCTGTTAAGGCACACAATGACAATATTTTAGGACTTACAAGCCGTGGTTTTGCTACTGCAAAGGTAAACAACTTCACTTCACAAGCTTCTCAAATAGCGAACTCAAGCAAGATAGTTTCTAATAACGTTGAGGCAATGAGAGAGGAATTGGGTAAACAACTAGACGAAATCTCTCTAGCAAGGTATTTAAGAAGTTGGTTTACTCAAAAAGGTAAAAATCAATCTGTTTTAAAAATTCCTGACAATCAGGGAGGGTATTTAAATATTCCAGGATACGAGGCTATATCGGCAGAGCTTGATGAAAATGATAGGATTAACTACAGAAAATCATTTAACTATGTTGACCCAAATACTGGAAGAGTAGAGGTTGGAACAAATATGACTGGTGTGACTGATTTAGCCGACCCTTCTCCCTATCTTATTCAGCGTTTTGATGCTAATGAAAATGTTAAAGAATTCATCGGCACTATAGGCAGTTCGAGAGAAGTTTCTATGGTTAGAGGCGAACCTGCTGGAGACATGAAATATTCAGGAGCTTTTAGATTAGGCGAAAGCGATGTTTTTACGAGAATTATAGCTCCCGAGGCTCTAAAAGACGTGTCAAATCGTGTCGAAATGGAGTTAAACTCTTTAGCAGATGATGATGATACCGTTATAAGCTTTTTATCTCAAGAATTTGGAGCACGAGCTCCTGGAGATAAAGGTTTTACTAGAATGAAGTCGGAGCAAGAAATAAAAGAGCTCTTTGGAGCAACTGCTGTTTTAGGAGAAGATGGAAAGCCAACTGGCCAGACAATACCAAAAATATATGATGAATTTGGTAATCAGGTTGAATTCAAAAACACATACAAAGTAGAAGACCCAAATACTGGTGAAGTGAAGGAGTTTTTAATGGACCCAACTACTTTTCAATTAAATGAGTTTGGTATTGAGCAAGTCACTGACGACCAAAGGAATCTTTTTAAGGCTATTATGAGAGATAAATACCTTAAAGCAATGAACGTTAAGGTTGATGACTACAGAGAGAGAGATAGATTAAAAAGAACGTCAACTAAAACTCCTAAAAATATACTTGGAGGAGCGTTTACATACCAAAAAACAGTAAATGGTGTAACAGACTTTTCTCAAGGTGATTACGATTACTTTGCTTCTATAGGATACAGAAACCATTTAACTGAGCAAGGGTTTGGAGCTACAGATGCCAATGGAGTAAGCAGAGCTGACGTTGTAAGACAGATAGAATCTCAGGGTTATTATCCTGGCGCAAAACCTGTAAATACAACAGAACAAACTTTTATAAAGCCGTCTAGTGATTACTTCCCAGTTCAAATATCTAGTGAGATATCTAAGGTTGTTGAGGACGCTGATTTCAAAATCTCATCTACAACTAATAAGAATATCGAATCCCCAACTAGTTTTGTAGGGGTTGAGGAAGATGATGGAAAAATCAAGTTTTTCTTTGTTGGAAAGGCTGTTGTAGCAAAAAGCATTTCTGATTACGAGTTGAAAACAGGTACTAAAGGAGCTACCTCATCGGGAGTTGGTATTGAGTTTAATGAACAGGGAGAGGTTGTTGAAACTCAGATGGCCTTATTCGACGAAGGAGACCACATGAAGCTTTACACTCAGATGTATGATAATAGTGAGGAGTTTAGAACTATTATGCAAAACCTTCAGTTTGATGAAAAAGCAAACAATCCAAACATGCCAGGACAGAAAAACAATTACACCAAAGCTTTACTTGCTTACACTAAAAACATAACTCAATAATGATTGTGAACGAATCAAATACAGAACAGCAAGACGTTGAAATCCAAAATCAACCTCAGGTGGATGGTAACGGCTCTAATCAAGTCACAGACCCAGACCCTCCTATTGATATAAATAAAGCTTTTAACTACTTCAAAAGCGCTTTAGAGGCTGCTGGAAAAAAGGTTAACGAGAAAAAGCTTTATAGCTACGCTAAAAGAGGCGACTTAAAAACATATATTAAAGAGTTCCATGTGTTGAATGGTCTAATGGACACTATGCCTAATGAACAGGAGGTTGATTCTATCTACAACAGTTGGATAGACAAATCTTTCGTTGAAAAAAAAAATCAAGTCCAGACTTCTTTGGACGACTTTTCAAGCCAACCAAACATTGTTACAGGTTCGGAACAACAATCCACTTCTGGAGATGGAGCTTCTTCATCGGACTACATTTCAACAATAACTCTTAGTGAAGAGCAATTAAACCGAGAAGGGTACACTAGAAGCGAAGAGCTTGTTGCGTATGACTTTGATTCGTGGAAAAACGAAATCTCTGTCAAGGGTGTAGGCGGTTATATTAACGAACAAAAGTATTTAAGTAACGTAGTAAACAACATACCGCAAGGGGTGTTTAATATGTCTGAAAGAGACGCATCTAACGCGCTTAACAACGTACTTCGTAATTACGGAATAAAAGTTAACGAAAGTGGGTTTGCACAAAATGAATTAGAAATAATTCTCCCAGACGGCACAAAACAAACTCATAGACTATTTACAGACTCCTATAAGGCTCAGCTTAGAGCTACAGGTCAAACAGACGAAGATATAGCTAGACTTGAGCTAAGAAGGTTTGGTCAGATGAAAGATTTTTTGGTTGGCATAAACAAAGATGGTCAAAAGATTTCGAATCCTGGTGTGATGGACGGCATGAATGATGTTTTTGCTAATAGTCAAAACATTGTTGCTGATGTTTACATGGAAACAAACAGGGCTTCATCGTTGTTAAGTTCTGAGGTTGAAGAATTAGCTGGATTCGTTAATATGTCTGCTGCTGATTTTTACGACCAAAATGGAGTGTTTAACTCCAACAAGGCGTTGATGGTTATAGACCAAATAAAAAAATCACTAGACACCTCTGGAGAGTTAAAGGAATACTTTAGCGATAAAGGCGAGATTAGTATGTTTGGCGGGGCTGAAATGATTAGAGCTAGAATGATGGCAAGAGCAGCTCAAGATAAAAAAGATTCAGACCAGCAAAGAGTAGTAAAAGAACTTTATAAGAAACTTGATGGGTATATTGAAAAAATATATTCTAGAAGGTCAGGCTCATCTAAAATGATTGGTAGTGCATTAGCAACATCTGGTAGTTATGCAAACATAGACCTTTTCAACAAGGAGCTTATATCTAACCTTGGACAAGCTGGATTTGACCTTGGTGACATGCCAACAGACGGCATAAAAATAAACGGAATGGTTTCGTCTTTGAACACGCTTCAAGAAATAATTCTAGACCCGTCAGGAAGAAACGATGTAATAAGAGGCAAGATAAAAGTTGAGGTAGACCCAAACCATGAGGCTTATGGATTTCTTTCTCCTCTTGTAAAGGGAGCTGCCAAGATACTTGAAAGAAACGAAGCGTTTGACGAATCTACTGGCAAGCTAGGAGCTTTTGGTGCTGAAATGAAAATAGCATATGAGTGGGTTGAAGATTTAGTTCAAGGTATTGGCATAGGAACTATGGATATAATGGCGAACATGGGAACCGCTTTATCGGATATGTTCCAAATGGTTGGTATGGATAAATCTACCGCAGACTCAATAGTTTTTTCAGAGTTTGGAATGCCTACTGCTGGTGGCCTCCCTAGCCCAGAACAAGTTCAAATGCTTAAAGAAGAATACCTTCCTTTATTTGATACTGAGATATCTGACGCAGATAGCTTAGGCGAGTTTCTTGCTCTTGCAAACCAACCGTTAGCTCAATCAGTTCCATATTTTGCTGCTTATGCCGTAAACCCTTACTTTGGATTAACTGTAACAGGCGTGTCTACTTATGGAGGTACTTTAAATGAAATAGAGGGTCTTAAACAAGCTGCAAATGACGACTTGCAGGCTGGAGCTACACTCACACAGTCTCAAAAAGATGTCCTTAATATGAGTGATTGGGAGGCGAGGGGGCTCGCTTTATCTAAAGGAGCATCGGAAGTTCTTATAAATAGACTTTTTACTTTTAAGTATTTTAAAGCAATGTCTGGGGCTAAAAACTTTAAAGGGCCAAAGACATTAGAAAATTCTAGAAAAATATCCGAAGCTTTCTCTAAAACACATGGTCTAAGCACAAGGAAACAAATTGCAAAGGTGCTCGGTGTAAACCCAAAAGCTTTGTTTTCAGAAAGCATGGAAGAAGAGTTGGTTGCTATGAGTCAATATTTTTTAAATGTTCAATGGGGCTTAGATGAGTGGGATTGGGATAAAGCAAAAAGCTTAATGAAGAACACTGGATTACAAAGCATATTCAGTTCTGCTGCTATGGCTAAAATCGCACAAGCAGGGCAAACAAGACAGGTAAGAAGAGCTACAAATGAATTAATAAAAAACAACATTACATTAGAATCTGAAAATGCTGTTATTAGAACTAGAAACGAAGCTGATGCTGCGGTTCTAAAGCTTCAGCAAGACGGTAATTTAGATTCTGATATTGGTAAAACTGCGCTTCAAATTAGAAGTAAAGCCAACCAAGAAGTTATAGCTATGGACAAGAGAAAGACTGAGCTTGTAAATAGCATGACGGCTACAGATAAACAAAACTTTTTAGAGCTTATAACAAGACTGGAAGAAACAAAAGCCAAGCTTGATACGGACTGGTTTGAATCATCTACGATAACCAATAATGTAGTTAGGCAAATGGCTGAGGATGTGACCGACATACAAGGTCAATTAAAAGCTATAATAGCACGATATCCTTCGGAGATTAGCTATAACTTTTTAGACAGCGATACTAAAATACAGTATGACGAAAGAGCTTCAAAAGAACTTCAAGCAGAAGCAGAAGAAAAAGGTGGTAACTATGAAATCACTCAACAGCAGATAAGCGACAGAGCTGCCAAACTTTATGTAGAAGATGTAAAGGCTGGAGAAAGGGAAAACGCAGAGAGGTTTAGTGTTGGTGGAGCATATACAATCAGCGACCCAACAATGTATTTTGTAGATATTCCAGAAGATGAAAGAAAAGAATTTGACCTCAACACTAGAATAAAACAGGCGCAATCCAAAACAAAACCACAGCCACAACAAGTAGAGCTAGAGCTTGAAGGTGAGGGTGTTGAAAAGCCAGAGACGGCTAAAAAACAACCCATTGACAATGAGAGGGTTGCTGCTTTATTCTCGAGATTTGAAAGCGCAAACAGAGATGTTGATTTAATGGCATCTCTACCTGAGTCTCAAGCAAACCATATTATCAAGTTCTTTAATGATTTGGATGCTGGAAAAGACCCAGCTTTTGGATTCGTTGAATCTATACTTGATGCCAACGATATGGCTGTAAGAATAGCTGCTAAAGCTCCTGGGAAGATAGATATTTTCAAGGAGGCTGGCATCACTCCAGACATGAGTATGGAGCAAGTGTATCAAAACCTAAACGCATGGGCACAAAAAAACATAAGTGTCGGTGGAGGTTTACTTAAAGGAAAAGGTTTCGCTACAGGTGACATACTTTTAAAAACATTGTTTCGTGATAGCTACGTGGGGCAAGAGTTCTATGATGTGTATAGGGAAATAAATAGAAAGGTCAGTGAACAAACACAGGCTGCTGAGACATTATATCTAAATACGTTAAAAGATTACCAAAATTCAGTAAAAGCCTATAACAAAGCAAATGGAACGAAAATAGTTGCTGATGCCAATCACCAGAATAACTCATATGAATTATACATGTTGGCAGGCGCTTTTAGACGCTCTGGAGTCACAATAGGAAAGCAGGAGATGATTTCTTCAATGGAATCTGGTGATAAAAAACTTTTTCTTGATACTGTAAAGCAGATAGAACAAGGAAATGATGTAGAGCAAAACCAAGCTGCTTTAGATAACCTTTTAAACAAATACCCAGAAGTAAGAGCTCAGTATGAGCAAGAAGTTCAATCTGGAGCTAAACAAGATGTTGAGTTTGCTAGATGGAAAAGTTTAGTTAAACAAGAGCTTGATATAAGAAGAAAAGAATACGAAGAGGCTGAAGGCTTTGTAAAACAGAAAAAATTCAAAGAAAGATATGAGCTTTGGAAGTCTACATACGAAAAACTTGGATTTGAAAAAGCCAATTCTTTTGATGACTTAACTACAGAGCAATTCAACAAAGATTTTGTTCAAAAGTTGGCGTCTATGCAAAACAATGACGCAGCACTCAAAAGAATAAAAGATTATGGGGGTAAATTAAAAAATGAAGACAGAGGAACAGAAGTTCCGTTTGTTGATGGGACATACATCCCAATCCCATTAAGAAAGGGGGATAACAGCGATGCTGTCGGCGGAAAAACATATGACGGTGATGATGATGGTCCTCCTGACCAGCAAGCAGTTTCTATATCAAACGCAGCTATCCTTAGTCAAATAAACTTTGCAGAAACCCTAGGAGACAACCTAAGACTAAACCCAGGTATTTTTGTTAAAAATGCTATTGCAAGGATGAAGGGTGCTAATATAGATGTAGAAGCTAGAGGAGACTTGAACAAGTTAATGTATCTTTTAGATAACCCGACATTTAAGGATATGTTTTCGAATCCAAAAGAATATGAGATTATAGCAAACTTCTTTAGAGACAAACAGAATGTATTCAATAGCATTGTTAATGAGGGTAATGAGACTTATATTGATATAGGTAGTAATAACTGGAATACAACATACAATAAGTTATCTAAAGCGGCTTACACAGCGTGGGCTGCAAAAGCCCTTGCTAGAGCAGACCAAAGACCTGCTCAGTTTTACAGTGCTATTTCTGGTTCTTTCCCGTATCTAACTTCGAAACAAGCTAAAAACCACTTATACACTAAAGCTGGATTATTTACAGTAGGACTTTCTGGTGCGTCAAATGGATTTAAATCAAAAACTCAAATTGGGAAATTCATACAAAACTCGTTTTTAGGAATGGGTGATTTGAGTAATATTTACGCAAAATCTAGAACAGGTCTTCGTAACGCACTCAAAGCTGAGTTTGTTTTAAGCGACCAAAAAGAAATACCCACATCCTATTACCTAAACTACCTAGGAATAGACAGCGCAAAGCATGACAAGTTTATTAGAGCCATTGGACCATCAGCATCCATAAATAAGATTTTTGATTTCGTATCAAAAGGAAGTGAATTGTCTTTAGACATATGGCTTGCAAGTGCGGATAGAGCCGCAGCCAACGCCGCCTTCGAGGCTCACTATATAGATGCTAGGGTTAAACAAGGGGAAAACCTTAAGGGGGTTGACATGAAACAGTGGTGGGCAAATGAAAATGAAAACCCAAATATTGACGCTATAAACGAAGCAGATGCTTTAATTGCACAAACAATGCGACAAACAGGAAATATGTCAGAATCTGGCATATATTCTGGTGGAGCTGGTCTTGAAACGGCTGTAAGGTCTCTTATTCCGTTTCAAAGGTTTATTACAAACGCAAGAGCTAATTTTGCAAATCAATATGCTATATTACAAGACCCCACTATCCCTCCTAGTCAAAAAGAACAGGCTAAGGCAGCTATGCAGGGTATCGTTCAAGAGATTTTAACATTCCAGAGTGTAAAACTAGTTACAGGTTTAGCGACAATTCAAGGGCTTGCTGCTGGCGTTTTAGGATTCGGATTAGAAGATGAAGATAAACAGAGGTTTGGAGGAGTTAGTCAACTTATTGAGGCTGATTTACTTCCCCTTGGAGACAGACCAGGAGTCATAGCTGATATGATGGACAAAGAGAAGAAGTATCAGGACTTCTTAAGCTCAACTCCAACAAAGCAAAAGAAAACCAAAGAAGGGGAGATTTTGTCTGGACTCACATCAGAGGCTTATGTAGATGCAAATCTTGATGATGCCGCTTACTTTATTCAAAGATACGCAAAAGAATACGAGAACAAGTTTCAGGCAGGGAAAAATTATGGGGTATTAATGCCAGCTGTACAAGACCTATTAACTACTGTGCAACCACTTCCTCTTCCAGGGCCATCACAAGACTTTTTGTTCTATAAAATGAATGAGCTTTTAGATGGAGAACCATTTAGAGAGTTTATCAGTGGTGATATTGACCAAATAAAAACAAAAGGAGGCAGGCTGGAGTTTTTTGCAGAAAACTTCACGGGAGTTTATGGTATAGGAATAGAGCAAATGGATAGACTTGGAGAGGCATTTAATCTTTATGCTGAAAATAAGTTTTATACATACACAGGTGAGTATGGATATCAAGAGAATTACATTTCAGCAGGCCAGAGTAAATCTCAAATTGAAAAGCTTGATAACGCCACTCAACTGCTTATGTATATGAGGATGACCGATGCAATTCCTGGATTACCAAAAGGAGATATTACTAAGTTTGCTAACTATTTACAAAGAGCCATAGAGAACCAATTTAGGTCTACGGGTGTAACTGGAGAGGGTGTTGGAAGAGACCCATTGATGCCAACAAGAGATATGCTTGACAGACAAACAAACAAAGAAGAAACTGAGGCTGCTAGAAAAGCTTTGGAGCGTAATTAATAGTATTTTTCTTTTATAATATTAATTACTTCCTGACAATCCTTCTGGTTTCTGGGGACGAATAAGTCTGTTTCCCACCCTTTGAGCATTATATAACGTTTAAAAAGCTTCCAGACCATAGGAAAACGCTCATTTGGATTACCTTTACACTCTATAATATATCTAGGTGGGTTTTGTAAATCCACAAAATCTGGAGTTTATGTTATGGGTAGTATTTTCTTGTGACCTCTGTCGTGTAAGTATTTTTTGGCTGGCGTTTTTTCGTATGAAGAAAAATTTACCTCAAATCCGTCAATGATTGTGAACTTCTGCATCTCGTATCCAGCAGGTATCTTGTTCGCCTTGAGCAGTAGGTACATATGAGACTCCAACTTCGATTGAAACTGTATGCCGTCTATTTTTGTTTTATTAGACCTAGTTATCTGTCTATTTGAGCTACGCCTCCTCATCTACATCTTCTAGGTACATATATTCATCAAAATACATGTCGCTAAGCGTTTTAACGGCTTCTGGCACACCTTCTGCATAAACATTGAAGTTTGCATAACTAACGGATTTTCCGTCGTCAAAAACCACAGGAACGTATTTCTTGATGTTGTTTATGCCGTTCCAATACAAAACCTTGTTTAATTCCTGTTCTATTTGTGTTCTATTTTTTAAGTACTGCATAGCCATCTTGTTAGTTATATTAAATTCTTTGGACACAAGATATATGTAGTCGTCTTTTACGCTAGATATTTCAAGAATACCATTTTCGTACAAGCAAACATATATAAAGCAGTCCTGTAAATACGACTCTAAATCTATATTTTTTAGAGTGGACTTTACAAACAATAATTCTGCGTCACTCAGCTCCCTGTTTACGAAAATTTTCTTCTTAAAGTCCATAAACAAATTTAACGAAAAAACCCTCAGTATTTTTGGCAGTTCCTGAGGGTTTTTCTCTTATGAAAACAAATAACAAAGAATAGAAAACTAATGACAATAGTTGGCTAGGGTGTCAAAAAGAATCTTTGTTA
>Ga0129342_1001329_pt1 | contig 11022 bp, 10 predicted proteins | sample CPBDNA_5_FD_94426 | JGI IMG/M metagenome (GOLD analysis project Ga0129342, IMG submission 94426) | Freshwater to marine salinity gradient microbial communities from Chesapeake Bay, USA - CPBay_Sum_15_0.2_DNA | ecosystem: Environmental > Aquatic > Marine > Coastal | place: USA: Chesapeake Bay...
CGCTCTGAGCCCGGTCCTGTTCCGGTACGTCGGCGGGGCCCTGCCCATGGTCCGGACGGAGGACAATCAGGTGGTGTCCTCCATGGACCTCTTCCAGAACAAGCAGGTCTCATCCGTGGGCTGCCACTTCTCCGACGTAAGTGGGGGGACCACCGGCTACAAGTTCTTCCGTGGCCTTGTCTACAACACGGACTCGGATTCTGCGGCAGTTTCTTCGATCCCCTTGGATTTTTCTGGTACTATTATCGGGGAATCCATCAAGAACGGGGAGTCTGAAGACTACGCGGCGTTCACTGCTACGGGCATCCAGACCCGGGGCCGCCACGGTATTCAGGACTCAGCCCTCAATCCGGGGATCGAGATCTTCTGTCCGGACGTAGACTATAAGTTGATGGCGGTGATCTGTAGGGGCCGCACCACGAACACCGACACCAGCGAAAGGGCCAGCACATGAGTTCATTTGGTGCATTTGGAAGCGGAGCCCCTGCCTTTGGCTCTGCCGCGAACCCGGGCTACAACATGGGAAGTGGGGGGAATCCTCCCGGCTTTCAGGCTCCGCCCCCAACGGCGTCTCCCTATGGCCCGTACATGGATCTTTTCCAGAACGTACAGCCCCAAGCACCACAAGGGTCCGTTTACAACGCTGCGACCGGAATGTACGAAACTCAAGTAGGGGGATCCTTCCAGAATCCCTTTGCCGCTGTGACGTTTCAAGGGACCCCGTCGTCTGGTGTTCTTACCGACTATGACACTATGATGGGTCTGGTGATGGGGGATGCGGCAGCCGCTGGACAAGCCAATCAGTTCAACTACCAGCAAAATCTTGCAGCCGCGAATCAGGCTTTGGCTTCCACGACGCAGGGAGCCCAAGGCATTCGAGAGGCAGGACAGACGGCAGCAGGTCAACTGACGGATGTTGCAGGACAGTTGTCTGGGATTGGTGCTGACAGGGCTGACGAGATTGTGGCGGAAGCCCGCCGCGTGGAAGAAGAAGGAAAGATCGCAGGCTCGACGTATCGGTCGGAAGCAGCATACGGATTGGTCAAGAACTACGGATCTCAAATCCAACAACTTGATGCCCAGATCAAGGCTACTGGAGACCCCATGTTGATTGCTCAGAAGGAGCAACTCATGGGTCAAAGAGACGCCGAAGTTCAGGCACAGCAGACTGAAATCTTCCGTCAGAACCAACAGTTCAATGCGGGCTTGGGTCAGAACGTGGTGCAAGCCATGATTGCCGGTGCAGGTACGGAGGCCCAATACAACTCCTTGGCTTCCAATCTGCATCAGGCGGGAGCAAACATGCTCTCCATGATGGAGTTGGAAGCAGCAAAGCATGAGAGCATGGGCAACTGGCAGTATGCCCAGTTCATTCAGAGCAACCCATTCTCAAACATTGCTTATGCCCCCCTCCTTGCCACTCTGACTTCTTACGGTCAGATTGAGGGAGTCAAAGACTACAGTTCTGGTTTCGGTGAGTTCCTTGCCAACGCTTGAGGTATCCCATGTCCCGAGGCGCATCTCCTCTTTTCAATCCCGCTGAAGCCGCTCAACAGCCTATTGCTCAGGCTCAACAGACTTCTGTTCAGCAGCAGCAGATCCGGGCACAGCAGGCGATGGCAACCCAGCGTCAGCGTTCGCAGGAGCAGATGCAACGCGAGCAGTTGGATCTTGCTCGTCAGCAGGGGCTTGCCTCAAATGCTGTCCAAATTGCCGGAATTACTGCTACTGCTCAATCGCAGGAGGACTACCGTAAACTTCTCGCCGAGAAGGCGAGGATCGAAGCCAATGTTGCCCGTGAAGGCATGGCTCAACGACGGAGCATGTTTGATGAGGAGCAGTCGTTTGAGCGTCAGAAGTACTCCGAACTTCTTGCGATGAAGGATGAGGAGGTGCAGTTGGAGGCTAAGAAGGCAAGAGCCCTTGGAGAGTCTCAACTCCGTTACGAAGAAGAACTTGCAGAACTCCGTAAGAAGCGGTCAGCCTTTGAGATCTCGATGATCAAGGCTCAGACCATGATGAAGACGGGCAAGGACAATGTTGCCGAAGATCTTCGTCAGATAATGAAGGGTCTTGATGATGAGATCCTCAAGAACCAAGTTGTAGTGGACAAGGTGGGAGCATCAGTTGCAGATTCTTTGGCCTCTGCAAACTGGATTGAGTCTCAAGATCTGTCTGCTTTCGGCATTGACAGCGATAGACTGTCGCGAAGTGGGTCAGACATTCTGAAGGCTCTTAACCCTGTGCGGTGGTTTTACGAGGATCTCAACACTCGACAGAAAATGGTGTTGGAGGCTCTCGGCGAAGACACCGGCATTGGGGAGTTTGTGGCCGGTCTTTCAACGGGCTCTCCCGAATTCCAACTAGAGGCTATACAGGGCGGGTTGGGAATGCTGGGGATGGATACCGGCGTAGAGCCTTTGGGGGCAAGGGAAGTTCTGAACCGACGAATGGCTTCGGGTATCGCAAACGCCCTCGGCGGAATCCAAGAGGATTCTCGGGGCATTATCAACCAAGGGTTGCAGGACATCTTCAGGGGTCTTTCCGACGATCCTACTTCGATCCAAGACACCAAGAAGAAACTGGTTGATCTTGCGGCCCAAGCCAAGGTCAGTCCTCTGATCCTTCAAAGTGCGATTCAGACGGCAGGTCGCCAGTTGGATGCACGGCGAAAGGCTCTAATGACTGCCGGTGTCCCTGACAGTTTCGAGGATCTTGAAGGTCTTGACGATGAAAGGGACTACGGGGCAGCGGGGACTATGACGGGGTTTGGTGCTTACGTTTCCAAGAAGATCTTTGGAGGCCAGAACGCTACTCCCCTGATCCTTCTTGGGGAGTCAGTGGATTCCATTGATTCTCTTACAGACTTTAGGGAAAGTCTTGGTGCGGAGATTGAGAGAGATGAAGGTTTCCGGGTAGACGCACTTCAAGATCTTTTGCAGGATTACGAAGGCCCTGCATTTGGTACCGACTTCTCTGGTTTGGAGACTGGACTTGCGGGTCTTCGAAGCCAAGAAAGAGGAATCGAAGATATGTTGCGGCAGAGAGAGACCGAAGAGATCTTCGACGAAGACATTGGAAACCTGATCAAGAACCGGGCTAACCGAAGAGCGACTATGGGAGAAGTGGAGGCTATAGAAGAACTTATTGCTGGACGCCGTGCCCGGAGAACTGGACAGTGAGAGATTGGAAGGAGATCTCGAAGGTGGTTGCTGGCCGTCATCCCGGCGGCGTGGTCTTTCTGGAGTCCCCCCACTTTCCGGTGGAGGAGTTTCCGGAGGAGGCGGTGCCTTTTTACCACGAAGGTTATGAGCGTTCCTTCCCCGGTCCCGATCTGAGTCCTAAAGCCGTCCGACGGTTTCTTTGGGAACATCGGAATACCCGTCCTATCCAGCGGGACCGGGCCTTTGTAGAAACTGAATACGACGAAGAATCTGATGTATCCCGGATTCGAGTCGGTACAATGACCTCACTTCCTGTGTTAGAGAGGATGCCTCATGGCTCTTAGTGTTAGAGAACAAGCCGCTCTTCTTGGCCTTCTGACGGGCTCTTCTCCTCTTCCAATGGGAAGCAGCAGTTCTTCTATTGGATCTCCGGGCAGGGAGATTGAAGAACAACTTCGGAGTCTCTTGGGAGATCCCGACTTTACCCGTGAATTCATGGGGCGTCTTACTCCGGAGCAGGCTGAGGCTTTGCGGCGGGCAGGCATCATTGAGGGAGCCGAAAGCGGCTACCGTGAAGGCCGCAGAGTTTCCCGGGAGAGGCGGGCCGCTGCTCGAAGGGCCATGGAAGGTGGCCGCAGGATGCGGTTTGGTGGCAAGGTTGCAGGCAAGATGGCGGGAGGCATTGGCAGCAAACTGCTGTACGGTGCTGGTGCCCTTGGTACTGCTTTGATGGCCGTTGACCTGCTGATGATGCTGAAGGGGGCTGCTTCGGATGAAGGTCCAAGTGTCGCCCGTCGGGGTGCGGGCAACGAGATTGCAGACCTTCTGCAAGCAGGCCAGACTCCCAGCACAACCCAACAACTCCGTCGCTCGCAGGATCTTTCCCGTCAGGCCCTCAATTACGCTCCCTACCAAATGGGCGTGAGCCGAGATCTTCAGGAGTTGGTGGGTGCCCAGCAAGTCCGAGAACTTGCTAGACTCCGACAACGAAGCAAGCCCGGTCTTCAGGAGGCTTACGCCCGAGCAGGGCTACTCCCATGAGTGTACTAAGAGGCATCCGAAGTCTTCTCAAGACGGCCAGTGGGTTCAGCAAGAACGACAGTGTCCGGGCCTATGCCCGTGACCATCCTCTTGTGACTGCGGGTCTTGTGTTACCGACTGCGGGATTCTTGGGCTCAGAGGTTGTTGCTCCGATTGCAGAGGGAGCCTACAACCTTACTCCTATTCAGGACTTCATTGACGAAGGCCGAGCAGAACGTCGCTATCAGGAACGTCGTTCCGAGGCGATGAGCAATCTGGGAGAAGACCTCAAGCGCCGTCGTATTGAGGAGATGATCGAGCGAAACATGGCGGTGGTTGCCTCCCGTGACCCCCACCTGTACTCCCAAGTCATGGCAGGTAGAGTCTTGCCTCAGGGAGCCGTCGTCTTGGGAGGTCCTCGACGACAAGACCTCATGGAAGAACTTGCCTACGCAATGGGCAACTCTACCTCTCCGGAAGAATTCACTTCCCTTTTCCAGTAAGGATTGACCAATGGCCGGTACGACTCCTCTTCTCATTGAATCCAACGGTACTAACCACAGCGTCCCCGATCACTTTGAGACGGTCTCTTTCTTCCTGAAGGAAGACAACGTTGCTACGGGAGATGACATCCTGTTCCATATCTGTGAACGGGACACGGTTGTGGATAGCATCTACATTCGAGGAACTACGACGGATGCAGATATCGCCTTCTCATTCAAGAAGGCTCCTGACGGTACTGCCATGGCTTCCGGCCAAGCATTTGCTTCTGCAACGGGCCTGACTTCAGAAACCCGTAAGGCTGCTACGATTGATACGGCCCACAACATCATTGAGGCTGGCTCGGTCATTGGTGTGGATATCACCGATGCAAGTGCTAGTGTTGACAACCTGATTATCACGCTTCGGATTCGCACTGAAGTCGGCTGATGGCTGAGACCTACGACGACGAAGGCTTCGTCGCAGGATCGTTCGATCCCATCAAGATCTACGACGCGCCGACTGTGGCGTTGTCGCAGATGTTTGAGGGCGAATCTTCCTTCCGTAGCCTGCGGGATACATTCATGGATCCCGCTTCGCTCTCACCGGCGGAGCGGGACTCCTATGTTTCTCGTTTGAAGAAGTCGCTTGGGGACAACCCCCTCACCAACTCGGTGCTGGATGTTGCTCTGAACCCTTTCGTGTGGTTCATGTTCTTGACGACTCCCGCAGGTGGTAACGCCCTGAAGTCGGGAGCCAAGGTTTTCACGGGTCTTGGCAAGACTGCCGTCAACGAGGGTAGTGAGTACTTCAAGTTTGTGACGGGGCGGTACTCATTTCTGTCCAGTCTTGGACTTCTGAATGCTCACCAGTACGGAGCAGGTACTCCCCTCTCCACTTTCCTGCATTCTGCTCAAGCCCGCTTCAGTCAGTTGACTCGACAGGACATGACCGACATCCAGCCCATGGTGTCGGAAGTTCTTGCCAACATGTCGAAGAAGTTTGGGGTGACGGTTCGCAGCCTTGACCCCAACGATGCTCCCGTCGCCACCGCCATGATTGACGGTGAGGCTGTCAGCCTCAAGGAGTATCTCAAGAAGTTCAACACCTACGCCCACATCCACATGTCGGGGATGAACCAGAACACGGTTCGTAGGGTGGCGACGATTGCTCCCAACGCAAAGATCCAGTTCCGGTTTGACGGAAAGATCCGCACTTACGACATTGATCCCAAGAATGTCGAAGCCTTCTCCAAGTTGGAGGGGTCTCTGCTTCGAAGCCGCATGAAGATGCAGGCTGCGATTGACGCGGGCGACGATGCTCTTGCCGATCGGCATCGCAAGTCAATCATCGACATCGCCAAGAACCGCACCAAACTCCTGAAGAACATGGGGGTTGCGGAAGACATCGACGAGACTGTCGCGATCCGCATGACTCCCACTCGGGGCGAGAAGTTGGAGTTCGTGCCCGGCGAGTCTCCGCTTCGTGTCTTCACTGAATCCCGCGAGATCCAAGCCCTCGACCCCAACAACCTGTCGGGTGCGTGGCTTCGTCGCGAGGGATTCATGCCCCTACTGGATCAGAGCCGGGCCATGATGAAGGCTCGGTATGTGGACCTCTTCGGCAACCGTGAGGTCTTCGATCGCACGGGGGAACTGGTCTACGACAAGGGCAAGTTGACTCGTATCTTCCGTTCGTTGTCGTCGGACCCCGCAGCCAAGACGGCGGAGGAAATCTCCAACGTTCTCCACAAGGAGTTCCAAGGGTATGTGGGGGGAGACGGCTACAAGAAGATCATCGAGGCCCTGCAAAGCAAGAAGATGACGCTGGAGCAGTTCCAGAATCTGCTGGTGTCTGTTCGCAAGGAGGCTGACGACCTCGACAACTTCATGCCCCGCAACGTCTGGTCTTACGTTGACAACGAGGCGGGCAACATCGTCAAGCGTCGTACTGACAGCATCAAGGTAAGCCCCAAGGATCGAGCAGCCTCGCTTTCGGGCCGCGTCAACGAGAGAAGTCTTGAGGATCCCTTCATTGACTCCGACGACTTGAAGATTCTGGAAGAAGACTACAAGCGTCGTGGTCTCTTGAACGGTCGTCTTGACGACGCGATGGAGCGGAGCAGGAAGTTCGAAATCGAAACGTCAGCAACGGCAGAAGCCAACCGTGTTCAGGTGATGAACCTTGATTACAACACGTCCTTCAGCCGGTACATGAAGCAGACTCGCAACGACCTTGTCCTCCATATCGACGACGCTTACCAAGATCAGTTCATCCGTAGGCTTCGGGAAACCAACGACCCCGCCTACTTGCAGATGCTGGAGTACGCCAAGCCCGGGGCTCGTCGAGGTATCGAGACCAAACTTCTTGGTGGTCTCGGCGAAGTGGGTGCCACTCGATATCGCCTGTTGGAGGTGGCCTCCAACACGATTGCCACGGACCTCGACAAGGTGGGCCGCAAGGGAGGAGAGAGGGCCCGCGAATACATCATGGGAACACTCGTCAACCGCATGAGAGGCTCGATGCCCATGCGGGACATGATGAGTGAGTACGCCACCATGATGGCGATGGACATGGCAGACGCCATGGCCCACAGCAAAGCCTTCCAATCCATCAAGAAGATGGGGGGATATCCCGCCAAGTTTGTCGAGAGTCTTGAGAGGTACGGAGCCATGGACTTGGCCGACGCTCAAGGCTCCAATCTTGGTCGTGGCCTGACCAAGGTGTTCTATGCTTCGCACCTTGGTTTGAACCTTGGGTCTGCGATGCTCAACCTCATGCAGCCCCTCATGTACGCCGCGACTTGGATGGATCCCGATGTCATGGTCAAGGCGTACGGCAGTGCCCTCAAGCAGTACTTCGGGTATCTCCGGGAGCGTGTGAAGTTGCCGCTCAATGCCGATCCCCTACAGGTGGATCAACTCCGAGCCAAGCACTTCCGTCTTTCCAACATGGCTACGAAGGATCAGCCTCTCGGCATGGACCTTCTGGACATTCGGGCCACGGACTTCGAGTTGATGGACTCGACGGCCTTTGCGGCGGAGTCCGCCCTCAAGGCCCGTGGCAAGGGGTCCGCAGACTTCTGGCTCTCTGAGATGCCGCTGAAGTTGTTCACGCATTCGGAACTCTTCAACCGTACGGTGACGGGTGAAGCGATGCTGGGCCAGATGCAGAAGGCGGGCCGCCTCCGTGGCCTCGAAATGAAGAACGGCGTCCACCGCGTAGTGGGGGGAAAGACGGAGTTTGCGGATGTCGAGGTTGCCGAGAACGTACGCGAGATGGTGCAGAACACGCAGTTCGGCTCCGATCTCATCAACAGCCCAGACCTGTTCCAGAGGACGGGCTTCGGCCTTCCGTGGGTCCGTCAGTTCTTTACGTTCCCTGTCCGAACGCTGACTTCTTGGACCGACACCACTCCGATGGTGAATCAGGGTCGCCGTACTTGGGGCCTTACAGGCTTTGAGACGGAGGGTCGATTCTCCGCCATGGCTCACGACCTGATGCGGATGATGGGCACCTCTGCAATCGTGTACGAGGTCGGCAAGAATGCTGCGGGCATCGACTTGAGTCGTGGTCTTGCGGGCCAGACGCTCTACGAGTCCACGATCGTAGGCCCCTTCATGTTGGAACCGGACAGCGAAGCCGCCTACAACATTCCGTTGTCCCCCGCCTTCAGCACGGTTCGGGATGCAGCCCAAGCCCTGATGCAGGACGACGTAAGTCTGATCGGCTCGATGGCTCCCCGCTTCATCCCCGGCGGCATCGCGGCGTCACGCCTGCTGAATGCCTTGCCCCGCGTTGCTCCCCCCACTGGGTTCCTTGGGGGCCTCCAGCGTGAGTCGGCGGACTGGACCGCCATGAATGAGCAGGGACAAGTCCCCATCTACCGAGCAGACGGCAGCCTTCTTGAGTATCGAAGTGCCCCCCGTACCATCCTCGGGAGCCTTGGCTTCAACTCCTACATGTTCAAGACGGATCAGGAACTCAATTCGTTCCTCGTCAAGAATCGAGACGCCGTGGTGCAAGAGCGTCGGAAGTATCTTGATGCGGTGCTTGCCAATGACATGGGTAAGGCCAGCCGAATCAAGGCCGCCTTTGAGAAACGCTTCAAGCGTCCTCTCTCCGTTACGAAGGATCAGATCGACCGGGCCATTCAGTTGAGGGAAGTCCCCCTGAAGGAGCGGATGTACCAGAGGATCTCTCCGGAGTTCCGTCCGCAGGTTCGACCGTATCTTGTCGAGCGTCTGGAAACCCTCAAGTCCCGGACGCCCGAAGAGTTGGATCTCAGCACGGCGGAGAAGGCAAGAGTACTTCCCTCTACCTTTGAGTCTTACGATCCGTATCAGTTTGTGACGGAGTAGCAAGACTCTGGAAGAGAGGGTCCCGTGCGAGCACCAGCGTCATGGCTCGCTTGTTGTCGGTCCCCATGAAGAACTCGATCCATGAGTGCCGCACCTGCACGGGCAACGCCTTCCAGCCGTTGTACCACGCAGTGATGGGGGTATGCGATTTGATCTTGGCGATCCTTGCCAGTTCTGTGTGGCGGATGTCAGGGACAAACTCCAAGATGAGTCCCGTCCAAATGTACTTGTGACGCATGGCCTCCACGTTCCTTTGTTTCTCGCGGTCACCGGGCACCCCGAGCCACTCGTTGACAGCGTCAATGATCCAGTACTTGCTCCGCATAGGATCTCCAAAGGGTTGGGGTAGGGGCCTTCGGCAGGAAAACCCCTACCCCTCCCGATCAGGGGCTAACGCAACCCCTTCCACAAAGCCCCCCCACTGAACCGAAGCCCAGTGGGGGGTAGGAGGAAAGAAATGGTCAGGTGCCAGCGGCTGCGAGAGCCATCTTGAATGCCTTGCTGGTGTTCTCGGCAGCGGTACCCATCACGACATTGTAGGTGTGGTGGTCGCCGACTTTGCGGTTGCGGTCCTGAAGCCAACGGCTGGTCGCATTGAATGCGTTCCAGTAGGTGTCACCTGCAACCTGATACTCGTCATCGAAGTTGCGACAGATGTTTTCGAGGTTCTCCATCGCGTTGACGTACCGACGATCCGTCTCTTCCTTCCGAGAGAACGGGTTGTTCATCCGCTCTTCCCGGGTGGTCTTGACGATGGGGTCCACGACGTGGGAATACACGTCGAGGAAGAATGCCTGCACTTCCGCTCTCGTCATGGTGCGTCTGCGAAGGTGATGGCAGGCATCCTTGAAGTTGTCAAGTCCCTTCAATGCGTTGTGCATGGACTTGCGGGCTTCGTCGATGCGGGACATGATGTTGGCGGTGTGCTTGTAGGAGAACACCTTGCCCTTGCCCCTCAACGCCCACGACAGCGTGTTGTTGCAGACGACACGAACGGAGGTCGTCATGCCGGTGAAGGAGAGGGATCCGTCGTGACCGTTGGCAACGAGGATGTAGGGGGTGATGGGATCGTGGGTAGGGCCATTTGTTTGCCCCACATTGAAGGTGTCAGCCTTGAGCAGGAACCAGACCCGGCGGCCACCGAAGAGGGAACCCGCCGACTCCACCCTGACGACGGAGTCCATCGACAACTCCGAGCAGAAGTTCGCTAGTTCAGAGTTCTGAACTGGCTGGAAGCCTGAGGTAACGCAACCGAGGATCTCTTGCGTGTCCTCCCTCACCGTGAACTTCCACTTGTCGGTGCGGTACTCATTGTCCGCCGTCATCGTGGGGGCGTAGCCCTTGAGGTAGTTGGTCTCAAGGACGTTCCACTCCATGCGGGCCAACTTCAGGGCTTCGTAGGTGGTGGGTGCGTCCTCGACGACAGTGCCGAAGCCATGCCATGCGGCCTTACCGGCAAGAACGAGGTGGTCATTGGAGGTGATTTCGTGAGCCATTTCCTAGTACTCCGCAATCTGGGTGTGAATGGTGACTTGGACTACGACCTCTGCTTCGAGGATATCCGAGCCGGGTGAAAGGTTTTCTGAGATCTCATTGGCGATCGCATCATTGATCGTCAGTTGAATCTTCTCGCGGGTGTCCACCGAGAGATGCTCCCAATGAAAGACCCGGCTTGTGATGGCCGGGCCTGTCGTAACGTCTTCGATCGTGAGGTGGTCAGTGTGCTGCATCAGGGTCTCCTAGGGGTATCCAAACCTCGTAGTTGTCTGGGGGCGTCGCCCGGACGCCCGCAGGGCCGCGTCCGGGCGTGAGCCTAGACATCTGGTGGGGGGAGATGAGTCCCCCCAGTTCTTCCTTGTGTTCGGCGGTAACGTAGAAGTCAAGGAACTTGAGGGAGCCCCGGACCTGTCTGAAGGCTACGGTGAGTGGACGCCGCAGACTCTCGACTGGCCCGGGGCTCTCTCCGACCTTCGCCACCAGCCAATGGCCGACGACGC
>Ga0129342_1001330_pt1 | contig 11020 bp, 19 predicted proteins | sample CPBDNA_5_FD_94426 | JGI IMG/M metagenome (GOLD analysis project Ga0129342, IMG submission 94426) | Freshwater to marine salinity gradient microbial communities from Chesapeake Bay, USA - CPBay_Sum_15_0.2_DNA | ecosystem: Environmental > Aquatic > Marine > Coastal | place: USA: Chesapeake Bay...
CAGAAAATACCCAATCAATAACATCATCACCATATTTTTCTTTTAATCTGTCTTGATATTCACAAGCATAATCTTCAGCATAAACCTTATCCATTAATCTACAAATCATACGAATTTTTTGGGCTTTAATATAATCTCTTTCACCCCAAGAATCAGGTCTTTCGAAATGTTTGGCTTGTTTCAATAACTGATGTTTGAATACTTGTAATGAATATGAATAATCAAAATCAAATTGATTCCATACCACAGGAATCCAATCAATAACATTTTTAATCTGCCTAAATTTTCTACGAGGCCAGTAATTAATGTTTCTCCATATATCTTTTAGTTTGCTCATATTTGTTTTGGTTTGTTTTTGACCGACTTCCGGATTCGAACCGGTTTGCTCCATATTCCTGCCTGATGATATCATCACTCAGCTGAGTACTCGTTTGTACAGTTATTATTAGGAGTAGCCCTCCGCGCACTTGAGGGTCGTGTATCCCATCCACCAAGTCGGTTATATCTATATCGTTATTAATATATCTGTAAAATCTGTATCTTCATCTAATATCTCAATAGGTACAGGACTCTTTTCAATTATTAACTCTAATGTACTTTGTACATATGAACTAAAATAATACATATCACCTTTTAACCCATAACCGTTTTTGTTACATTTATACCAACTACCACTATGACCTTCAAAATAGTAATAGTCTTCATCTTCTTCAATACCAACGATACCTGAATTCATTCTCCAACTATCACCTGATGTATAACCACCTCTCCAACCAGCAAATACTCTGAAGTAAGGTTTGGGTCCGTTTATTTTTAATACTACCCATCTTTCTGGTGTTTCTGTAATATTCATAACCTTTTATATTTTAACTAAATTCAGTGCTTGATGATACTCTAAGACCATCTATTTCTCTATCTGCGTATGATGAAGGATTTGACATCCAAGAATGATGTTTTCTCATATACTCTTCATCAGCAATTATACCATCATCTTTACCCCAATCTAATGCCATTTCAATGAATTCATCTGGTTGTATTTCATCACCATATTCATCAACAACTCTTCTACTTCTAATGAATTCTAATAACTCTTCTTTATTTGAGTAGTATTTGTTATCGTTAAAGTTCCAACAAAACTTCCAACCCATTGAACGTTTACCTAAGTGTATTGAATTACCGTTAACAAATTCATCCCAAGGTGATAGTGTATCCCAACCATCTTCATGAATTCTAAAATCATCTTCACAAAGTCCAGCATTTGATATATCCATTGATTGAATCTCTTCAATTAATTTTTGTCGTTTCTTTTCTAAGTCTTCGACTTTAGGTATTGAATAGTAATTTGTTCCCATTTTAATATAATTTTAAGCCGTTAAATAATCTATACTATCCAATAATGTAATAGATTCAGAGCCATCATATTCATCAATAACAAATTTACTACCTTCAGGAATAAGAGCTACCCTTAAATCTACCACGCCACCTGTAAAAGTGTTGGTGTAAGTTTTCTCAACATAAGAAATGGCTTCTGAGAAATTATTATCTTCCACCAATTGAATTAGTTTTGGGTCAAATATTGCCTCCACAGGTGCACCCCATGTAAGAAACCCAGCACCATAACCTGGTGAATACAATACTTTTACATTTCCATTTATTACTACTTTTTCCATTGTTATATGTCTTTAAATTCATTTAAATCTACATCTGGATTCTCATCAAGATATTCTTGAAATAGGTATAGTTTGTGTAAATCTCTATAGTTATCTTCCATCCATTCAAATGTTTCTCTTGTTCTTCGCATAATTTGATCTAATGGATGTTCAACATAACCATCTTCATTCTTTTCGGTAATAACATCCTTCGGTGTTGCTACTGCTAATGCTAATAATTCTTGTTTAGCCATTTCGATGAATTTTTCTAATTCTTTAACCTTTTCGTCTACTTCATATCGTGATGAAAATATTTGTCTATTCAAATAGATGTCTATTGTAAAGTGCGTTCCAAAACCCATGATTTCTAATTTTTTATTATTATATGTTATTTGTTTCGTTTTGTTTCTTTAAGTCTTTTAAGACTATTTGTGAATATATCGTTTTGAAGGCTTTAGAAGTTTGTTCTTCGTAAAATCCATCATTTATATCTCCTTCAAATAAATCGGCTAATAAGTATTTCGACCAGATGTATTGACCAAATCTTAAATCTTCGTTATTTCGTTTTTCACCGAATTGATTATACCATGTAGCCCATTCTTCTGTAAGTTGAGTGAGTGTTAAATATTGTTTAGAGTTTTTCATAATGCTGTTTCCTTTAATTTCCTATAGCTAATATAACAATAATTTTTGACATAGAGAAATTTTTGAGCAATTATTTTTCATTTTTTATAAAAATTTTATCATACATTTTTAAAATTTTCCATTCTGAAACTTTTCTATTTCTAATGTATTGCTCCATAGACCAATTTATATCCTGTGTTTTGATGGTAATTACATCAGTCTTTCCATCGTCTTCAACCTCAATTGTGTAAATTATTTCTTTACTTGTAGTCATTTTATCCTCTGTTATTTATTTCGTAGAAATATTCATCATTTGCAGCCCATTTATGACCTTGCTCACAAACAAATTCATGAGTAGAAACCTTAAAGTCTGGTTTTGTTATTCCATTTGGTGTCAAAGACTGGTCGTGAAAAAGTGTTCTATTATTTGGTTGTGCCGCAAATTGTCCATTATCCATTTTAATAATATTAAATGATTTATGTTCGTTTGGTGTTTGTGATAAACTAACGTCTAATTCATTAGGTTCAGAATGACAACTATCAATTGTAAACATGTATTGACCTTTGTGGAATTTTTTATCCTTCATATATACATGACAATCTAATTTAGACAAAAGGGATTTTTCAATAACTGTTATATTATAACTAAACGCATCCCATATTTCTAAATGGTCCAGAGGCATCTGTTCATCTTTTTTAATATCAGTTCTCCAAACATAGGCTGAAATTGGTAATTTATCATAAAGCGCACCGTAATTTGTTAAAAGAGATTCAATATATAACGCCTTTCCTTTTATTGATTTTACAGTAACCCAATAACAAGGTTCAAATTCCCCATGTCCTTTTTCAAAGTCATATAAATACTCCTTTTTTATATAACATTCAACCGGCGGTAAGTTCGCCACTAGATAACTCATTTGTTTCCTCTATTTTTATGGTTTTTAAAATTAAACCTAATTTTACAAAATCCTTTTGACTTAACCTTAAATTTGTATATTCATTTTTTAGCCAATTTTTGGCACTTTCCAAACCTTCTGAATCAAGTATTGACAATAACATTGCACCTTGTTTTTCAAAATCTTGAGTCTTTCCATTTAGAGTACCTTTTGAAGCCAATTTATTGCTATAAATATGACCAGTCATATCAATTCTTTTAGGCTCCTTTTTAGGACCATCCTCGTTTTTAAATTTTCTGTAATTACCGGTAACACCAGATGCAACACCATAATTTTTTCTTGATGCCATTTGGTTAATGTTATAAGCAGTTTCAGGGTCCTTAATAACCTCAATTGTATTACCTGTTTTATGATATGTCAATGCACTACATGACCAAGACTGCTCTGTTGAACAATCAGTACAAACATTATATCCCATTTCTTTTCTTTTGGTGGGAAATTTATTACCACATTTTTTGCAAGTAGAATTTTCCATAATCTTTATTTAAAAAGCTTCCAATCTTTTTCAGCCTCAGTTGCCTCAACTTCATATGGGTGATTTCCGTAATGATACCCCATTTTATAATATCTACCAAACCAAGCCGGACATTGAAGATAATGTTGGTATTCATGAACCAAGGTTTTTATAAGGTCCTTTTTATTTTTAATTTGAGGATAATATATGCTGATTGTGTTTTCAGTTAAGTCAAATTCTGCCTTTGTAATATCCTCACCATCATTTTTACCAACTGTTGGTTCGTCCATAAGTTTGGCATATATGCTTTTTTCAAATTCTATATATGGTGTTGTGTCCCAATATTTACTTAAGCCGTAATGGTTTTCTATTTTTTCCATTACTTCTTCTGTGATTTTTATAGCTTTTTTAAGTTTCATAGCTGTTGTATTTCCTATTAGTACACTACTAATATACTAAATTTATGTGAAATAAAAAAACTTTTAAGCAATTATTTTATATAAATTTGACAATTTTTTCGCTCCTTAATTTAATATAATCATATAAAAAGATATAAACTATGTCATTATTGTAAATTTTATGATAATTCTTAATCAAATTTTTACATGATTCAAGCTGAATTTGTTTTTCACATGAGTCTATCAAATCAAAAATCCATTCAACTATCTCCAATTCAGCAATGGAATCATTTTTTGTTTTTTGTTTTTTCAACTGTGTCCTTTGTTGTTATATAAAAATCATATAAATCATCATATAAATCGTGTTCCTCAATCCATTTTAATGCGGAGGAGTCATTAAAGGGAAATACATTAGGTGTATCAATTTGATATACCTTATAATAAGGTGTATTAATATTGGTATATGCTTGATACGAATGTGCCTTTAATCCGCAACCTTTCATGTTTAAAAAAATTATCAACCAAAGTACAACTCCACTGAGCATCAAAACAATCTTTACTCTTGTTAAAAAACTTCCAAAGGTTCCTAGAGCCTTTTTTGTTTTAACGATTTTTCTTAATCTTTTAGTCTTATTTTTCATATAAATAACCATCAAAATTTATTTCAATTTTGGTTTGAGGAGACCTTGTGTAAAAATATCTCATCAATTCTGTTGCATCAGAGGATTTAAAAGGTCTTAAACTGATTGAGATTTCCTGAATGACATTTCCGTTTAATCCTTCCCATTCCCATGAAACGATGTCAGCAACTGTATCGTTACCACAAAGAATAAAGGTGTCCTTGAGTGAAAAACAACACTCCTCCATTTCCTTTTTGCTCATTTTTTCAATAGTTCTACCTTTATAACAGTTTTTTGTTGAACCACATGATGATACGAATATTGTAGTTGCTACAAATAAAGTTGATAATAAAATTTTAGTTTTCATAAATAACCTTTTTAATTTTTAATTTTTTTAAGATATACAACGTAATGATTTGTTCCACTATCAGTTTCTCTACCAACCTCATAATAACCTTCTCTTTCGAAGTTTGAGTAATAAGGTGCTTTAATTATTAAATCGTATGTTCCTACCTTCATAATTTATTTTTTTAGTATACTACTAATATAACAAAAAAAATTGATAAAAAGAAATATTTTGACTACTTTTTTTCGTTTATCTATAAATATTTAAAATTATGTAATTTATATATCGAAGTCTGTGTTAGGTTTTATGTTTTTGCCACTGGCCCATTCCATTTCTCTAATGTAATCATCGCCTAATTTTGGCACAGGTTTAAGATTTTTATTTTTTCTAGGTTTTTTATGTTCCCTTAACATCTCAGGCCTGTTATTTATTACCCAGTCTATGTACCAAGGGTGATTGTCACAAACCCATGCATAAGTTTTTCCTTGGAATTTTCCAGTTCTAAAAACAAATTGTTCTAAATTATCATTCACGCGTTTTTCTCCGTAAGTGCAGTTGATGGTTACCTTGACTGCATTTTATAGCACCTTTATAAACACTGAGTCTCGTGCGTTATTCTTGGTGGTTTCGTTAGTAAATGCAATGACTTTTAAAGTCTTGCCAATAAATTCGTTTGAAATATATACACCTTGTCTACCTGTTCTATCACTCTTTGTATATGTTGACATATCAGCAATTGAATTTAATTCTCTCCACCCATAAACAATAGATGTAAATGAATCAGGGCTGGTCCAATAAACTCTTTGCAAGGAATCTGATTCGTAATCAATAAACACATATGAACTAGAATAACCTGTTGGATAAATAAACTCAACAGTGTCTTCCAATATATTCAGATATATGTCTTCCTTATGTCTAGGTTCTATTTCATATTCACTTTTATCACATGATATTAAAAATAGACTACAGGTAATTATTGAAAGTAGATTAATGTATTTGTTTTTCATAATTTTTCAACTTGACTTATGAAAAAATCTGCTGGAATTCTATGACCTAAATTTTCAAAGACATGTAGTTCTGCCTTTTCGTGATAATGTTTTAAAGATTTTACAGGGTCAACAACATCGTCTTCATAACCAATAACAACAGTTGTTTTGTGTTCCTTGTCACCTTTGATTGTTTTTATACCATATTCTTTTTTTAATTCGTCGGCTTTTACAGTGCCTGGGTTAAATAGTAATATATCGCATCCAATGTGGCTTGCAATCCTATCTGCAAAATAACCACCCATGCTGCTTCCAATAATTAAATCAGGAGAAAAATCTTTAATGATTTCAAGTTGTTCCTCAAATATTTTTTTTGGATTTTCCAGATAATTCATTGAAGGTGCATAGACAAAATATTTTGAAGCCAAATAATCAACCTTTTCACCTCCTTGACAACTTTCAAGTCCATGAAGATAAACAACCTTTTTGTATTTTTCGTTTTTCATAACTTTATCATTTAACCATTTTTACATATCTAATATACTAAAAATATTTGACATAGAGAAATTTTTAAACAACTATTTTTGAAAAACTTTATCAATTTCACCATTATCCCACTGAATGAATACAAGACCTTTGTACTCTTCGTTGTGAACAGGTTGTCCTAGAATATTATAAACTCTAACTATATATTGTTTATTCTTTTTGATATAAACTGCAATAGGATTAAATCTTTCAAATTTACCATTATAATCAGTTTGACTTAATCTATAATAATTAATTCCACCAATAGGCGATCCGTGTCTATATTGATATGACATTGTTTGAGATGAATTGCCAGCCCCAGAAATAATTGTGATTGTTTCCCATTTATAACCATCCAAACTATGGTCGATGGTAAAATAATCATTGTTGATTTGGCTTGCAACTGTCCATTCCAATAATACAATAGGTTCTAAATCATTATCAATAGATGTACCAATAAACGATATTAATTCTATAGGTAATGGTGTTCCAGCTGGACCTATTTCTAATTTTAAACTGGGAATCCATTCTTGTTTATAGTCTGCTGTAGGAGGTGATGATGGGTCTGGATTTGTGTAATCATCATAATAAGTTAAAACTCTATCTAATCCACCATCTGCAACATAAAATTCGTCAGATGCTGAATGATAACCAGTTGTTTTTTCATAAACAGCTATAACTAAATTATCAGAATTGTTATAATAAAAATCAGTATCAAAATCAATCCAATACCACCCTTTTGTTGAACTAACAGAATAATCTCCATCATAAACTAGGGTTAAATCTGAGTAAGAAATCCAATTTGAAGTTGAAGTAAATGAAGATTTTGTTGTATGTCCTAGATATATTTCTACTTGATCTGTGTAACTAGCATTTCCATTATATTCAAATGCTAATCTTGTAATATTACCTTCTTGGTCTATTTCAGATTGGTAATATATTTGTTGTGAATAAGTCCAATTCCAATAAGGTTCTATTGGAGCATGTTGCCCATAACTACTTCCATCTATTATAGCATTTTCAATAGTTCCAGTACCATCAATAGCACAATCTGAACAACTTAAAGTGGTACCGAACGTTGTTCCAGTTCCACTACTAGTTCCTGACACAGTCATATCTCCATTACCCGATAAAGACGCTCCTGTACCAGCCATGTAATCACCATTTACAATTAAAGTTCCGTGGATGGTCACATTTGTTGAGTTATTAGAGTTGGTTAACATATCCATTTCCAATATACCACCAGACTCAACAATGATAATAGAACCATTTTGGAAATCTACATTACCACTGGTACTTATTATCAGTGTGCCTTTAACTCTAAGTGTTACACCACTTTTAACCGTTAAATCACTAGACAAGGTAACAGTATGACCAGTCTCGATTGTAACATCTGAGTTTAAATTACCGGCCCCACCAGTTAAAGTTGGTGAACTACCTCCCACCCAAGTTGAACCTGTTGTCCAACTGTCAGATGTCGCTGATGTTTGACAAAAACTGAAGCAGATTGAAAACAGCAATAAAATTGTTAATAGAATTTTTTTAAATAAATCACTTGTCATAAGTCTCCCAATTACCTGTCTGAGGTTCCTCACCAGGATAATAAAATCCTGGTTGAGGTTTAGCTCTTCCTTTTTCATCTAAAGGTATTACGGCAACTGGAAGGCAGTTTAACTGCTCATGTATGTGTCTAACGCTTTGTGCTTCTATAATTTGGAAATTTTTTGCGTCAATGAAAACCTTGTATTTTGGCATATTAATTTGATGTATTGATGTTTTGGTCTTGTTTTAATTCTTTTATAGACATATCAAGTGAATTAAAAAAATTATTCATAACCTCAAATGAATCAAAGATACCAAAACAACCAGGATATGCCTCTTCAACCTCTAAAATATTTTTAAAATTATTAGTAGGTATAACAAGTATATCACCATTTGGCTCAATTACATAATAGTTTTCTTCCATTACCTTTTCCTTTTATCTATAAATATACTAATTTTTTTTGACATAGAGAAATATTTTAGCAATTATTTTTATATTTCTCCATCTGGAAACCAGTCATAATCATCGTATTCATTTTCCATTATTAGGCCTTTGGTTTTCCAAAAAGTCTTTTCTTAAACATTTTACCACCAATTTCTCTTTCAAACCAACCATCATCTAATATGTTTAATTTTTTACCTTTCATCACCCTTTGAATAATTTCTGGGTCCTTAACAATTGGTACACCATTACTAGCCAATATATCAGCTAATTTATGAGATGCCTCTACGTAATGTCCTGATTTTTTAAGGTTTTTCACCCTTGAACCAATATAAGCTCTTTTGGCTTCTTTACTACCATCATTCGCTCCTGCAACATATTTAATACCTGCTGCTTTTTTCTTGGCAGCTGAAACAGCATCTGGGTCCCCATCACCATCTACATCTACTGCTTCCCAATAATTAGCATCTGAAGGATTGATATCAGAAGGCGATTTAAAGTTTGGATGTCCACCAATTCCAGCATATGTTTTTTTAATCATATCATAAATTTCATCAGCAAATTCTTTAAAATCATCACCTTTTAATTCTACCCATTTATTATTAGGTAATTTTCTCTCATCTAATTTATCTACCTCATAAGGATATGCTTCGTGGTCTTTGCATTCACCATCTACCTTTTTCTTTTTAGGTCCACCTTTGATTGTTCCATCTGGTTCCACCAAAGGATTTGCACCATCAACTGATTCACTCTTTGCTGATTTCCATGCCTTTTCACTTGGATATCCTTTTTGTCCTGGTTTATTTGGAGCCTCTCCTCTTTTTCTTTTGGCATGTATATTATCCCAAAGTCCTGGACCTTTTTTCTTTTCATCTAATTCTTCCACTTCACCAGTTTCTTCCTTAGAATCTAAATAATGATATGCCTTTTGAAGATATTCCTTTGAAAGAATTAATTTAGCCTGCCACCAATTTGGAAAATCAACTTCCTCTCCCATTTCATCGTATTTGGCCAATTTGTTCATTAATTTTTCGCCATATTCCTTAATTTCATATGCAGTATCTTTTAACATGTTTGGTTCATCATCTTGATGTCCTATATCCATATCTTCCTTAAGTTTATTATAATATTCTGTTATAAATCGTAGTTTTGTTTTATCACCTGAATATTTTTTAGATAATGAACTTAAATAATTTCTGAATAAAGTGAAGTTTTGAAGTATATCCCCTCGCGTAGGAGTGATTTGGTTATCACTACCATTTTCACCTTTTACAGCTTTCATTACATCAATAAATTTTTTATCTAGAATTTTAAGATAATCATTAAACGTCATATCTTTAGCTTCGTTTACTGATTCTTTAATTTTTGTAACATTTTTATTAAGATATTCTAAATCAATATCTATAGATTTATTTATATTTCTTGATTTTGCTTTATTATTAAAAGGTTTTATTGTTATTTCGTTACTTTTTTTTTGTTCACCGGAACCTCTCATGCCTTTTTGCACGACTTCCCATTCTTCTCCATCATTAAATAAAATTTTAGACCCTATTGGAAAATCGTTTAATTTATAATTGGCTTCGTTAAACAATGAGGGTTTAAGTCTCATCTTCTTGGCTAATAAAGAAACCTTCTGTTCCATACCTCTAGGAATTTTAACTAAAATAGCTTTTTTATTTTTATCACCTAAAACTATTCTATTTCCCACGGATTCAATTCTGTCATCTATAAGTTTTAAGGCCTGAATGAATTTATCTTGAGTATTACCATTTGCTGCAATATATTCAAAAGTTGAAATATCACCATCACCTTCTTTCAAACCAAAAGCTTGTGCAACTGATTTGTTACCAAATTTCCATCTCAACAAATCTGAGATTAACCCATTTTTATCAAGTTCTTTTGGATTACCAACTCTTTGATGTCTACTCCACTCTTTTCTTAACCAATCAGTTGATGCTTTTTTAAGACTTTCATATTCTTTTTTAACATCTGAAGTACTAACTTCGTTTATTGATTCGTTAATTTTGAAGTTCTTAAACTTTACTAGGTTCTTTTCTTTGTTCCAATCACGTCTTCCAGGTTCATAATCATTTTTCGTATGAACGTATTCAATTCTATCACCATTAATGTTTGTTACTTTTACTTCACGTTTAGCATCTTTACCACCTAAAGGGTGATTTGAAGCGTGATAAAAATCCCATTTTAGAATATCACCTTTTTTAATTCTAGCTTCGTTAATTGATTCATAAAAAACATATTTGTCAATATCTCTAAGTTTATTTTTATCGATATATCCGTGTTTACCATCTTTGCCATAAAAGTGATATGAGTTTGGTTGTATTTCCAATTCTACTTTTTCACCCTTCTTGAATGTAACTTTAGGCATATCTGATTTTTTAGGAGTATCGAATTTACCACTCATTTTACCACCTAAGTCTAAATCTTTTATCATTTTACCAGTAAAGTAGTGAAATCCAC
>Ga0129342_1001331_pt1 | contig 11019 bp, 7 predicted proteins | sample CPBDNA_5_FD_94426 | JGI IMG/M metagenome (GOLD analysis project Ga0129342, IMG submission 94426) | Freshwater to marine salinity gradient microbial communities from Chesapeake Bay, USA - CPBay_Sum_15_0.2_DNA | ecosystem: Environmental > Aquatic > Marine > Coastal | place: USA: Chesapeake Bay...
GATCTCTAGCTGACGTTCCAGCTGTAAAAACTCCATTACCGTATTTTGAACGGCAAGCTCAAACTGAGCTTGGCTGTAAGCGATTTCATCGGCCACTTCACGTTGTACATTGCGCGCCGACTGAATCTCCGCTCGTGCCTTGCCCCAATTAAAAATGGGGATATCAAAACCTAGTGTAATAAACTGCTGGTCCAACGGGTCGTTGTAGACATCGTTAATGTCTTCGGCCGTTTGGTTAAACCCCACATTGGCAATAATGTTAGCCGAAAATGTGCTTTGCCTCACTGCTTGTTCTAACTGGCGGCGAGCATCAATCTCTTGTAATGCGTTATTCAGAGATGTACTGTTGTTCTGCTGTGCCATCGCTAAGGCTTTGTCTGCTGTAACATCAAGACGAGGAAGCTGTTCCGGAATACTCACATCGAAATCTGCATCTGCAGGTAACCCAAGCAACAATCGAAAATTCTTGATCTGCTGATCGTACTGAATTTGTGAGCTTGTGAGATTGGTCTCCGCATTTCTGAGTGCCAATTCACTTTGCAGTAGGTCGTTTTCGGCAATCGTCCCAATGTTGAATCGACCCCGAGAGATATTATAAATCGAGTCATTGACCGCGACATTGGTTTGGGCAATGTCAAGGTTGATTTTGGCTAGTAACACATCAAAATACCGTTGTGTCACGGTGAAGGAAAGGTCCTCAAGCTCCTCGACATACTGTTTTTCTGCAATGGTCAAGCGTAACGGTTCAAGCCGATTGCGCCATTTGAGCGCATTATATTGAAAGAGTGGTTGACGGTAGCTCACAACTAAGGGGGTTGAGCTCCACAAATAGGTGTTCTCATCACTAAAAATCCCCAGTCGTGTCATTCCACTTGCAATCGAGACTGTCCCTCCTGTCCACAATAGGTTCTGGTTTACACCTAACTCTAAACTCGCGTTCGATTGTTTTGTTGCAATAAACTGCGTACTCCCATCATCAGCCAACCGAGTGGAGAGACGGCGGTTGTAATTAGGTACATCTCCTGAGAGATCTAAGCTAGGAAGCAAATCCGCGCGGAAAGACTTATATCGATACTGACTTGCAACCAACGAATACTTGGCTGCACGAGACAATGGACTTTGCTCAAGAGCTAACTGGATGGTTTCCTCTAACTCAAATATTTGGGCAGTGACTTGCGCAGTGACTTGCCCGGTGGCTGGTTCTGTGGATAAGGCGCTAGCAGAAGCCTCTGAAGAACCCTCCTGACCCGACTGAGCGAACGAAGCAAATGGCACGGAGATCATGTAGATCCCCAGGCAAAAAGTCATCATAAAGATGGGGGCAAACCTGCGAATGTGGGATTCTCGGTGTGAGATAAACATGGATACCATAGGATTACTCATATCTAAGTGCAACAACAACATCTTGTTCGGACGCTCGCTTTGCTGGAACGTACCCAAATACCACGCCAATCAATGACGCTACCCCAAAAGAAATCAAAATAGAGGCGAGTGTGACAATCGTTTGTATGCCCGCAAACCACTGGATCACCAAACTCAGCACAATCCCAAGGACAATGCCAATAAATCCACCCACAAAACAAATCGTGAGAGCCTCCGTCAAAAATTGCATGCGGATATCTTTCTGCTGAGCCCCAACGGCACGACGCACCCCAATTTCACGGTACCGTTCGATCACAGAAGCGAGCATGATATTCATAATCCCAATCCCTCCAACAATCAAAGAGATGGAGGCAATGGCTGCAAGCACGATGTTGAAGATATTTTTGGTCCGTTGCTCTTGCTCTAGCAACAATTCAGGGACGATAATTTCAAAATCGACGACGTCATTGTGTCGACGTTGCAACATTCGAGACATAATTTCTGAGACGGCCACACTGTATTGATTATCCTCTACTCGTACAATGAGTCTATCCACTTCGTTGGTGTTTCCATCCCCACTATTGACTCCCGAGGAAGAAGACGTCGTAGAAATCGCGAACCCACGACCAAAAATCATCGTCGTCGTGCTACCACCCCCACCTCCTACATCATCACCTGTTACCACTGAGCGATTTCCATAGCGCAAGAGGACGGATGTCACTGGCGCATAGATATCCATGTTGTAATCGCGAATCCCCAGATTTTCAATTTGTTGATTCGAAATTCGCTTCTCTTCTAGCACTCCAACCACACGAAACCACACCTTTCCTGCCTTGATCCGTTTGCCAATAGGGTCATCCCCGGAAAAAAACTTCGCTCGTATTCCAGCACCAATGATGGCAACAGGTAAGGACTCTTCCACCTGACTATCGGTGAAATTATCCCCAAGCTCAAAGGACGATTCATTGATTTCAAAATACTCGTCCGACACACCGATAATTTTACCCGTTCGCATACGCCCCGATCGGATAATTTGTGTGTCGTATATAATCTCAGGCGTGACGGTCTCCACGTAGGGGATATTCGTCCGAATGGCTTCGAGATCTCGGAGTGTGAGCCCAGGAGAGAATTTCTTTGAGCTCGATTCCGTGGATGCATCACCGCCACTTGACTCAACATCCCCCTCTTTTTGCTCCACCACCGGTTGCACAATAATATTATTGGTCCCCAACAGCTTCATTTGGTCAAGCACTTCTTCCTGTGCTCCACGACCAATGGCAAGCATAGATATCACAGAGGCTACACCAAAAATAATCCCCAACGATGTCAAAAACGATCGAAGTCGATTTTGCTTCATTGCCTCTATGGCAATATCGAAATTATACCCTAGGTTTTGGAGATTCATATCGCCCTACGAGCCTGAGCCATTAGACTGAACCTGCACCCGTACCTGTCCGCTAGCTCCACCCCGAGCCCCACCACTTTGAGCTCCTGCACCTCGATTCATAAAGACTCTTCGGAGAGAATCTCGTTGCTCTTGGGTCATGTTCTGAAAGTCCATCCTCATCATGCCCTCTTGGGCTTGCCTTGGTTGATTTTGACGCGCCTGCTGTTCTTGTTGACGTTCCATCTCCGCCTGCTCAATGGCTCGAATCTCCTGCAAAACATCCTCAGCCAGTGGAATAAACTTGAGACCAGCTGTGTCTGTTGGCATCGATATCAACATCTCATCCCCTTCCTCAATCCCTGCTTTCACAACAACATCATTTTCGTTCATCGATCCTAACCACACTTGTTGTCTCTCTACGCCCAAACCGGCTTTTTTGTACACCACATCCAAACCATTAAACTCAAACACTGTTTCGAGTGGGACATACACGGCATCTGCAATTTCTTCAATTGAGATAGCGTTTGAGGTTGTCATGGATGGGCGCAGAATTGAATCTGACTCATTAATTTCAATCACCACTTCAAACACTTTGGAATCAGAGTTTTGACGTTGCTCTCCGATATTCGCTACGGATGTCACGACACCACTTAATGACTTATCTGGAATGGCATCGAGTCCAATGTCAACTAACTGATTTACGCGAACTTTCTGAATGTCCACTTCATTCACATAAGTAATAGACTCCATGACGGAAAAATCAGGTAGCTCAGCAATCACTGGATTCCATGCGCTTACACTACTCCCTTCGGCCACTTTTGTGCCTCCATTACGTGTATAGATGACCATCCCATTTTCTGGAGCGTACACCGTAAATTCATCGATCACCTGTTGGATTCTTTCCAGCTCGCGTTGCTCTTCAATCAATTCCGTTTCTAGCTCCCGTAGTCTAGCCTCTTCTTTACGCACCCTCGTGACATAATTTTCACGCTCTTGCTGAAGCTGTCTTTGGGTTTGTTCATACGCGATTTCAGCTTGCCGTTGCACAGAGGGTGATTCATAAATCGATTGTTCTACAGCCAACTGACGCTCTTCCACCTGAAATTCAAGATTTTCGAGGGTGTTTCTGGCAGCGGACAGGGTCAAGGAACTGTCAAGTTGTGCCTGCTCAAACTGGGACTCTGCCTGCTGAACGTTCAATTGAGCGTCTTGAAGACGTGTGTTGGCCTCGGAGCGATCCAATTCGGCCACAAAATCGCCTCGTTGCACAACCGTTCCCTCCGGGATAATGCGCTGGATGTTAAAATTATACACACGGACATCTCTTGCATTACGCGGACCCATGATTTGGGTTGAATTCTTAGCTTGAAGCTCTCCAGTCGTATTGATGATCACCTCAAACGGACCGCGCTGAGCTTCCGCATAAATTTGAGTCGTATCCTCACCACTCCGCCCAAGTGCAAACCACAACACGCCAATAATGACAATCGCTCCACCAAGGAGTAATAGATTTCTGTTAATTTTCATAGGGAATCGCTCTGGTTAAATAGGCTATTTTAGCTTGTTTTGGTCGTCAACGAGTGTGACGTTTGGGGTATGATTGGCTATGTCTTCCTCATCAAAAAGACCGTAAGCAATCACGATTACTTTGTCTCCAATTTGCGTAAGGCGGGCGGCAGCACCATTTAGACAACATATGCCAGATCCTCGCTCTCCAGGTATGGTGTACGTCTCAAGACGGTGTCCATTATTAATGTTGAGCACTTGCACACGCTCATAAGGCACAATACCTGCCTTTTCGAGTAAGTCAAGATCCAGGGTGATGGACCCTTCATAATGAAGATTCGCATCGGTGACCGTTAATGGCTGGATTTTTGAGTGAAAAAGGGTTCGTTTCATAGTCATTTGTGTCCACGAAAAAGCAAACTTATATGCTTTCAGTATCAATAAGGAGGTTATCAATGAGTCTGGTTTGGCCAAGCCAACCCGCAGCAGCAACCACTAATGGTTGTCCAGGGTGAGGCTCAAGAACAGGCGTCAACGTCGAGACATCGTATACATCCAAGTACTCTAAACGAAAACCAGCCGCAGAAAGTTGCGCATGAAGCTCATTTCGTTTTTTTTGGAGGAGCGCAGAGGCTTCTTTGGCTTCTATTGCCTGTTTTAGTTGCTCGAGAGCTTTAAACATTGCCACAGCAGATCCACGCTCTTGTGGGCTGAGGTATCGATTTCGGCTGCTGAGAGCCAATCCATCGGCTTCACGTACCGTCTCCACACAGTGCATCCGAATGGGCAGCGCAAGTTCATCCACCATTGCCTCAAGGACACGATATTGCTGGAAATCTTTTTGACCAAACCATGCCTCATCAGGTTGGGTAAGGCTAAACAAGCGCATCACTACGTGGCAAACACCCTCAAAATGTCCAGGACGATGAGGACCACACATATGTTGGATAAGTCCTTTGGGCTGAATCACAAATTGTTGCTGATCCAAGGCCATTTCTTGAGGAAATGGAGCGAATAGTACAGACACACCCTCTTGTTGGCATACTTCTTGGTCATGGGATAAATCACGAGGATATCGATCAAAATCCTCGTTGGGTCCAAATTGCAAGGGGTTGACAAATAGCGTCGCCACTGTTGGACCCTGCTCGACCGCATGTCTGAGTAATTCACGATGACCTTCGTGCAGCGCCCCCATCGTGGGCACGAGTTGCCGGGGGTGGTTCGGTTGCGTACGTTGGAGCTCTAATAGCGCCTCCCGTAGCTCATCAATCGTCTGGACGACTTCCATAGGACCCTTTAGGGCTATGTTGGGATCAAACAGAAACGGTTCGTTAGTTCAATCATTAAAACGATCGATTCGGGTCAAACCCTTCCAAAAGCTGCTTGATCCGATTCAGGAACGCGCCACCATGTGCCCCGTCAATCGAACGGTGATCGTAACTCATCGATAAATACATTTGATGACGAATCGCAATCACATCACCATCCGCTGTTTCCATCACCATAGGGCGTTTTTCAATCGCACCTGTTCCAATAATGGCTACTTGTGGCTGATTAATGATCGGCGTCCCCATAAGATTGCCCACACTTCCATAATTGGTCAGTGTAATGGTGCCTCCTACCAAATCATCTGGACTCAGCGTTTTGGATCGGGCCTTTGTTGCAAGATCGGTAATGGCATGGGCTAAGGCCGCCAGATTCTTGTCCTGTGCATGCTTAATCACAGGAACTATTAACCCACCGATTCCACCTTCTCCAAGAGCGACTGCTAGACCAAAGTTGATATTCTTCTTCACATGAATTTCATCTCCAACAATCGAGCTGTTAATCAACGGGAACTCCCGAATGGCCTGAATAATGGCCTCCACAAAAATGGGTGTAAATGTGAGCTTTGCACCTGTTTGCTGCAGGAACCGGTCTTTATTTGCTGCTCGCCACTTTACAACTTGGGTCACATCCACATCAGAAAATGTCGTGACATGAGCCGATGTCTGCTTTGAGTTAACCATATGCTCCGCAATCATCTTGCGCATACGATCCATCTTGATGATTTCAACTTGTTGCTCAGGTGCTTTGACGTTTAGCTGACCTGCGTTGATGGATGCGGAACTTGGCGCTGCGGGTGCGGCTGGAGCAGGAGTGCCAGGGCGTGACAAGCCTCCTCCTGATGCAGGTTGAACTGGTGTAGAGGCAGGGCTTGCAGAGGGAGTAGACGTACCTGCTTGCGGTGGACGAATAGACAAGAAATTCAACATGTCCTTCTTCGTCAATCGACCATCTTTGCCTGTACCTGGAATTTGATCCAGGGTTTCAACTGGGATACCCTCTTTCTCCGCAATCGACCGAACTAATGGGGACAAAAATTTGCCTGATGGCGTAGAATTGGGGATTGAACCTGCAGCTATTGTGGCAGCAGGTGCTGGTGGAGTTGTAGATTCTGGGATGGCTACCGGTGTTGATGTAGCCGGCGCAGCTACAGGCTATACTGGCACGGCTTGTGCGGCAGGCTGTGCAATACTGCCAGCCGGTGCAAGCCTTGCAATCACTTGTCCCACCTGAATCGTCTCACCCTCCTTGGCCAAAATCTCAGTCAACACTCCGGCTTCAGGAGATGGAACTTCTGTATCCACCTTATCCGTAGCGATTTCGAGCAGGGTCTCATCCACCTCGACCGAATCGCCAATCGCTTTACTCCAACTCAATACTTCTCCTTCCATTACAGACTCACCCATTTGTGGCATGACCACTTCAATGGACTCACCTGAGGCCACGGGTGCGGCTTGAGGTGCAGGAGCCACTGGAGTAGGAGTTGCTGGTTCAGGCGTTTGGGCTACCGCTGGTTCCGGTGCAGATGCTGGGACTTGTTCGGCCACGGGTGCGGGTTCTGGCTCAGATGCAGGAGCAGGAGTCGCTGTCGCAGTCGATGCAGCGCTCGCATCTGTTTCAATAATGGCGATTGGCTTTCCGACTTCCACAGTGTCGCCTTCTTGGGCAAGAAGCTCAACAATCACACCTGCCTCTGGGGAAGGGACCTCTGTATCAACTTTATCCGTCGCAATCTCTAGAAGGGTCTCATCCACCTCTACGGAATCTCCAACAGCTTTGGACCAACCAATCACTTCTCCTTCCATCACAGATTCGCCCATTTGGGGCATCATGATCTCAACTTTTGCCATGTTTTTTTACTCGATTAGACTTATGGATTCTACTTGTGATCCCATTAGACTCACGTATTGTATAAAATATGTGTACTAGCATGTGAAGTTTTGCTCCAAATCCCTCAAACCAGCATGAATCAAAAGTTCTCATTATTTGATATACTATCAAATATGTGCTATTGGTGTGTGATTAATAGGTGCATTCTTGCGCTTGATTAACCCGAAAGACCCAGAACTCCACCCCAAAGACTAAAACACGAATCAAACTCTTTAATACCACCTTATGAAGACCTGGATCTATTTTATTGCACTCACATGGTTTTTCACGCTGTTTTTACCTTGGTGGAGTCTTATTCTTTCTGGACTCATTATTGGCTTGTGGCGTCAACCCTCGTGGGTGTTTCCTCTGGGGTTGTCTGTTGGATTCATTGTCTGGACTGGACAAAGCATGCTTACGGCCGTACAAAATGATTTTATCCTAAGTGAAAGACTCTCGTTGCTGTTTGCAGGCATGGACACGCCTTGGGTATCGCTTGTGATGGCTGGACTCATCGGTGGTTTGTTGACAGCAAGCTCCGCGTGGTTTGGCAAAGAATTACGAGTCAGGATTGCCTCATAATCCTGTTTCTTATTGAGTTTGTCCGTTGAATAGTTTCGCAGGTTTGTGTACATTTGATTTTATGCAAAGCTACAAGCGACCGACTTTCAGATCGATCACTTTCCCATCCGACGCGGGTTCCGTAGTCGGATTTTTTTTGAGCTTTTTTAGATCTATTTCGAGCAAGAACCCCTCCTTGCTCGCTCCTCTGACCCTCAACTCTTCGCATCGACATGAATAACACCCCGAAACTCTATTCGGCTAGGCTCGCTCTGTCAGACGGCCTCATCTTTTATGGACACGCCATTGGTGTTCCTGGCACCGTAGGAGGTGAATGCTGTTTCAACACGAGTATGACAGGATATCAAGAGATCTTTACCGACCCCAGTTATTACGGGCAACTCATGGTCATGACGTATCCTCACATTGGAAACTATGGCACAGCTGCCGAAGATGATGAGGCAAGCAAAGTGATGATCTCGGGATTAATTATTCGGTCGTTCACAGAGCGATATAGCAACCCGTCAGCAGATTCCAGTTTGCGGAGCTACATGGAAACTCATCAGCTCACGGGTATTCAAGGGATCGACACGCGTCAACTGGTGAAGCATATTCGTGAGAAAGGGGTCATGAACGCAGTGATCTCGACCGAGGACGTTTCGGATGAAGAACTCGTCACAAAAGCCAAAGAGTGGCCTTCGATGGCGGGCCTTGAGCTTTCACAACATGTAACGCGCCAAGAGGCACAATCTTTTCCAGCCGAAGGTAAGTCCAACTACAAAGTAGCGGTGATGGATTATGGTGTCAAAAAAACAATCCTTGAACAACTCCGTTCCAGAGGCTGTTCTCTACGCGTATTCCCAGCACAAACTCCACTTGAGGAGGTAAAGGAGTGGGGACCTGATGGAGTCTTTTTGAGTAATGGACCGGGTGACCCCAACGCAACGGCGCCGTTTGCAGCACCCATTCTTGAGTGGGCCAAGAAAGAGAAAAAGCCCCTGTTTGGTATTTGCCTCGGACACCAGTTAATGGCTTTATCAGAAGGGTGTTCTGTGGATAAGATGTTTGTGGGACACCGGGGTGCCAACCAGCCGGTACAAAACCTTTCCACAAAACTTGTCGAAATCACGACCCAAAATCATGGGTTTGCCGTCAAAGAAGATGAGCACATTGAACGGGTAGCCACCGTCACACACAAAAACTTAAATGATGGATCCATTGAAGGACTGCGCTTCAAAAACTTCACTGGATTTTGCATTCAGTACCACCCTGAAGCCTCACCGGGTCCCCATGACAGTCGATATCTATTTGATGAATTTGTCAAAGATCTCGCCGCAGCCAACGCATCCAATTCCTCCAACTAACTGAGCCACCAATCTCCTCCATTTCATGCCAAAACGCGACGATATCCATAAGATTCTGATTATAGGCTCTGGTCCTATTGTAATCGGTCAAGCCTGTGAATTTGATTATTCTGGCACCCAAGCTTGCAAGTCTCTTCGAGAAGAAGGCTACAAAGTTGTGCTAATTAATAGTAATCCTGCAACCATCATGACCGATCCCATGATGGCTGATGCGATCTATTTGCAACCGCTGACACCCGCGTCCATCAAAGAGATTGTCGAAAAAGAACGCCCAGATGCCGTATTACCAACCATGGGTGGGCAAACTGCCCTAAACCTCGCTCGTGAGCTCTACCTAGATGGGTATTGGGAAAAAGAAAATATTGCGGTCATTGGGGTGGATATGGATGCGGTGAATATCACCGAAGACAGACAGTTGTTTCGCAACTTGATGGAAGAGATCGGCATCACGCAGTGCCGCAGCCGCACCGCCGAGTCCCTGCTCGACGCCAAAGAGATCGTCGAAGAACTTGGCGGCCTCCCCATCGTGATCCGCCCTTCGTTTACCCTCGGCGGCACCGGCGGCGGCATCGTCTGGACAGCCGACGAGCTCGAGCGAAAGGTGCTGCGCGGCCTCGAGCTGAGCCCAGTGCATCAGGTCTTGATCGAAGAATCGATTGTGGGGTGGAAGGAGTATGAGCTCGAGCTGCTGCGGGATGCGAACGATAACGTGGTGATTATCTGCTCTATCGAAAATGTGGACCCTATGGGCGTTCATACGGGTGATTCGGTCACCGTCGCTCCGACCCAAACCTTGCCAGACAAAACGTACCAACGACTTCGTGATGCCGCCATCAAAATGATGCGATCGATTGGCACCTTTGCCGGAGGGTGTAATGTCCAGTTTGCCGTAAGTCCAGATAATGAAACTCTTGTGGCGATTGAAATTAACCCGAGGGTAAGTCGCTCTTCGGCATTAGCCTCCAAAGCAACGGGGTATCCCATTGCAAAGATTGCCACAAAATTAGCCATAGGGTACACACTTGATGAGCTCCCTAATCCTATTACCGGAGTTTCTTCGGCTTGTTTTGAGCCGTCTATCGATTATGTGGTCGTCAAATCGCCCCGTTTCAACTTTGATAAGTTCCCAGGGGTGGATGAAACCCTTTCCACACAAATGAAAGCCGTCGGTGAGGCGATGGCCATCGGTCGCACCTTCACCGAAGCACTCAACAAGGCGTGGCAGTCCCTAGAAATTGGTCGGGGTGGACTGGGTGCAGATGGATATGAAGAGCTTGACCCGCGTGAGGTATCTCATCGACTCAAACATCCCTATTGGGATCGCACCCTTCAAATTCGTAATGCCCTCAAATTGGGTGCCTCTGTGGAAGAGATTCAGGATATTACCCAGTTTGATCCCTGGTTTATTTCACAAATCCAGCTTTTGGTGACCCTTGAGAATCAGGCGGAAGGAAAAACACTCGAGACCATGACATACGATGAACTCCTCGAGCTGAAACAACATGGGTTTTCGGACGTCCAGGTTGCGTGGTTACTAAGCCAAGGGGGTGATGTGGTTACCGAGGACCAGGTGCGTGAAAAGCGCAAAGTGGAACGGATGACCCCTGTATTTAAAATGGTGGACACGTGTGCAGGGGAGTTCCC
>Ga0129342_1001332_pt1 | contig 11018 bp, 9 predicted proteins | sample CPBDNA_5_FD_94426 | JGI IMG/M metagenome (GOLD analysis project Ga0129342, IMG submission 94426) | Freshwater to marine salinity gradient microbial communities from Chesapeake Bay, USA - CPBay_Sum_15_0.2_DNA | ecosystem: Environmental > Aquatic > Marine > Coastal | place: USA: Chesapeake Bay...
TCATATGAATCGAAACAATTACGATGGCTGTAATTGCCACAATCAGATTTAGCTGTAGTTCAGTTTTATCGAGTAGCACAAATACGCTCGCACCAATCGCTGTAGCTGTCGCGTAAAGCGGACCACCCGAAAATATCTGTGGCGTAATTCGGCAGACGACATCTCGTAATACGCCACCGCCAACAGCTGCGATTACTCCAATCAATATTGCAACTAATTCAGAAGTTCCAAAGAGTAGGGCTTTGTATGTACCAGCAACAGCAAAGAGCGACATCGCAATTGAATCCAAAAAGACAATGGCGCTATCAATCCTGCGGTACCAACGGCCAATGACTAATGCGACTGCGACTCCAGCAATTGCGGTGAGAATGTACTTATCTTGCATGCCCGCAGGTCGACCAGCATCAATCAAGATATCGCGTAAAAATCCGCCGCCAAGTCCAGTCAATATCGCAACTGCAGTAACGCCAACGAGATCAAATCTCTTGTAGAAGATTGCGAAGAGCGCTCCTTGAAATGCGCCCACGCCAACACAGAGCAGATCAAGCCAGATTGGTACAACAGCATTTGTCATAAAGGAAGCTCCAATAACTCTTCAATCACCTTTGCAACGCCATCATCGGCACATGGTTCTGCGACTGACTTGGCATGAATTTTTCCTTCTGGGTGGCCATCAACCATTGCCCAAGATCTTCCGGCCCAAGCGAGCATTGAAAAATCATTGGGATTATCACCAAAAGCTACGGTCTCTTCTGCGCTTACTCCATGTCGCTCGGCAATTAGAGAGAGTGTGGCGCCTTTAGAAACACCGTGGCCATTTATCTCAAGGAGTGAATCATGTGGATTTGAGTGAGTTACTGTCGCTACTCCCTCTAATTCACGTTTTGCAATCTCGAGCATTTCATCTGAAGTGAGCTCTTGATCAGAACAGCGCGCCAACATCTTGGTGGCCGGGCTATCAATCACATCAAAAATGTCATGGACTCCGATGTTATCTAGACCAACATCCCACCTTGGAACATAAGCCTTTTCGCGGTGAAAATAATTATGTTTCTCGACCGCAAATGAAATGGTTGGGATCGCTAGCCGGAGTCGATTCACGGTTTCAATCTGTGATTCCTTAGACATCAACCACTCTTCTAGAACTCGCTCCTTATGGATGTCATAGAGAAGCGCGCCATTACCAAGGATTCCGCGACCGAAGGGAAACGCCGAAGCTATCTCTTTCATCCAACGCGGTGGTCTTCCGGTTACATAAAAGATCTCAATTCCTGCTTCGTGGGCCGCAAAGAAAGCATTTTTGGTGCGCTCTGTTATCTCTCCGTAGTGGGAGACGATGGTTCCATCAAGATCTGTAGCTATTAACTTGGGGCGTCGTAAGAGTGCGCTCAATTAATTCACCGGTATTAAACGGTCCGAACCCATATATGTCTGGAGCGCTTTAGGTACAAGAACTGAACCATCGCTCTGTTGATGATTCTCGAGGATTGCCACAATCATCCGCGGGACTGCGACCAAAGTTCCATTTAGGGTGGCAACCGGAGTAGTACCAGATTCGCCTTTAATCCTTATATTTAGGCGGCGAGCTTGGAAGTCAGAGCAGTTAGAAGTACTTGTTACCTCTCTATATGCGCTCTGGGTCGGGATCCATGCTTCACAATCAAATTTACGATTAGCGCTAGAGCCCAAATCGCCTGTGGCAACATCAATTACGCGATATGGGATCTCCATCGCGTTAAGGAAATCTTTCTCCCAATTCAGTAATCGTTGATGTTCCGCCACAGCATCTTCTGGTCTGCAGAATGAGAACATCTCAACCTTTTCAAACTGATGAACCCGGATAATGCCGCGGGTATCTTTTCCGTAAGAACCAGCCTCACGCCTAAAGCATGGCGAATAACCGCTATAGCGAAGCGGTAACTTCGCTGCATCCAGGATTTCATCCATGTGATACGCGGCAAGCGGAACTTCGCTAGTACCGACAAGATAGAAATCATCTTCAGCCAGATGAAAAACGTTTTCGGCGGCCTGGCCGAGAAAACCTGTGCCTTCCATAGCTTCTGGCTTTACCAATACCGGCGGAATAACTGGGATGAAGCCAGCTTTGGTGGCCATCTGAATTGCGTAATTAACTAGCGCTAACTCAAGGAGCGCTCCGACACCGGTCAAATAATAGAAGCGTGCACCAGAAACCTTTGCTCCGCGCTCTACATCAATGGCACCGAGAATCTTTCCTAACTCAACATGATCACGGGCTTCAAAATCAAAACTTCTCGGAGTGCCGACTTCTTCAATAACTTTGAAATCGGCCTCTCCGCCAATTGGGGCGCGCTCGTCAACTAGGTTAGAAATTCCCAGAGCGAGCCGCTTAAATTCTGCTTCGGTTGCACTCTTCTTAGCATCGGCTTCTTTTACTTGGGCTGATAGTGCTTTTGCACGTTCGAGAAGTGCGTTCTTCTCTTCACCTTTAGCCGCACCTACTGACTTAGAAAGTGTGTTCTGTTCCGCTCGTAGCGCTTCAAATTCAACGATTGCGTTTCTTCGAATTTCATCAGCAGCTAATACCTCATCAACAAGTGCTGGATTTTCGCCGCGCGCTTTCTGTGAGGCGCGAACCAGATCGGCATTTTCGCGAATTAGCTTTACATCAATCATATTTTCTTCCCAGCGCGCACATCTCTTAGCCAGCTATCGGCAGCAGTAAAAGATTCATCTGTGGTTGCTTTTGTTGTGGTTGGAGCAATTTTATCGGCTCGAGGATAAGAACCCAGATACCGAACATCTTCACAGATCCGTCGAAGTCCAGTAAGCGCATCTCCGACGCGTTCCTCACTTACATGGCCCTCTGCATCGATAATGAAGTGATAGTGGCCGAGCTCTCGACCAGTTGGACGAGATTGGATAAAAGTTAGATTCACGCCCCGAACCGCAAATTCAGTTAGAACTTCCAAAAGCGCACCCGCATGGTCTGCGCCAATAAAAGCAGCGAGCGAAGTGCGATCATGTCCGGTTCGTGGTGGCACAGTTCCTGGTTCTCCAGCTAAAACAAATCTAGTTACCGCGCCATCGTTATCACCAATATTTGAGGCGAGCACTTCAAGTCCATATGTTTCTGCGGTATTAGGGGCTGCGATCGCAGCATCAAACTCACCCTTGCTCAATGCAGCGGCTGCGGCGGCGGTTGAAGAAGTAACGATTATTTCTGCGGCTGGATAGTTCTTAGCAATATAGGAACGACATTGGGACTCTGCATGAGGATGGGTTGCAATCTTCTTAATATCTGTAGCGCTCTTTCCTTTTGTTACTAGAAGTGCGAAAGTGACCGGAAGGGTAATTTCGCCATAGATAACGAGAGGTTCACCAATGGCTAACTCATCGAGAGTTCGTGCGACCACGCCTTCAACCGAATTCTCAATTGGAACTAGTGCGCGATCTGCATCCCCGCTTCTAACGGCATCTAAGGCGGCGGTCACATTTGCAAATGGAATTAAGGAGTCGCTCGCGGTAGCAACAGTACGGAGAGCAGCCTCCGTAAATGTGCCGATTGGTCCTAAATATGCGTAGCGAGTCACCGCGTAAGGATACCTGTAAGCAAGCGCGTTAGGCTTACTTATTATGAGCCGCACACTTCACTTCTCGTCATTTGCCTGGCGATCTGAGTTGGGATTACATCGCGAAGGAAATGAAGATTCTGGTTTAGTTTCAAAAAATCTAATTGCGGTTGCAGATGGAATGGGCGGTTATGCCGGAGGTGAAGTTGCTTCTCGAACCGCGATAACAACTCTTGGTGAGCTACTTCCAGTTTTAAATAGCCCTGAATTGGATTCGCAATCTCGGGACGATATTTATAGCAGCTCAATCAGAGAAATTGATTTGGCCATTAAATCGATAGCTGATCAGAAGCCAGAACTTGATGGGATGGGAACAACACTTACTTCTATCACTCTCTTTGAAAACCAAGTTCACTTATTACATGTTGGCGATTCGCGCGCCTACCGAATCCGAGGTAAAACAATTACTCGGTTAAGCCATGATCACACAGTTGTTCAAGAGTTGATTGACCAGGGGCGAATTAGCGCAGAGGAAGCGAGCGAACACCCACAACGATCATTACTGACACAGGCGCTCATGGGTAAATCAAATGTAGAAGCTCCCATTCAGTCTTTCCCAGCGCAACCAGGCGATATTTATCTCGTCTGTAGTGATGGCCTTACTGTGGTGATTGATGAGGGAAAAATTGCAGCTGCATTCGTAGAAGACTTACAGAGCGCTGTGAATTCTCTGGTTGACCTTACATACAAGAAGGATGCTCCCGATAATGTCACAGTGATTGCTGCGCTTATTGGTGATGCACCGAGCGAGATTACAACAACGCAAATTGGAGCTGCCCAATGAAGCGAATCTTGGGCGATCGATATGAACTCGGCCAGATGATTGGTACTGGCGGCATGGCTGATGTCTACCTCGCTGAAGATAAGAGATTGCATCGCGAAGTAGCCGTAAAGATTCTGCGGAGCGATCTAGCCCGCGATCCTGCTTTCGTTAATCGCTTCAACAAAGAAGCACTCGCTGCAGCTGGGCTAAATCATCCCGGAATCGTCTCTGTGTATGACTCTGGTCAAGAAGAGACACCCAGTGGCGTTATGCCCTACATAGTCATGGAATATGTAGAGGGCCACACTTTGCGCGAGATTCTTCATAATGGTGAACGGCTTGCTTTTGAGAGAGCTATTGAGATTGTTGAAGGCGTTCTTATCGCACTTGCCTATTCACATAAAAATGGAATCGTGCACCGAGATATTAAACCTGGAAACGTAATGATTACCGATAGTGGCGAAGTTAAGGTGATGGACTTTGGTATTGCGCGAGCCTTATCTGATGTGGGCGCGACTCTTACAAGTACTTGGAACATTGTCGGCACGGCGCAATATCTTTCTCCCGAACAAGCAACAGGTGGTCAGGCTGATGCGCGGAGCGACCTTTACTCTGTTGGCTGTCTCTTCTATGAATTAGTCTCTGGAAAACCTCCTTTTACTGGCGAGACCCCGGTTGCTATTGCATATCAACATGTATCTGCGCCACTTACTCCGGTAACAAACATCGAACCTTCACTTGATCCAACACTTAATGCATTTTTTGAAGTGGCGCTTGCTAAAGACTCTAACGATCGTTACCCAACTGCTGCTGCAATGCTAAAAGATCTAAAGAAGTTATCTCGGGGTGAAGGGATTACAACTCAAATCCCAAAGCAGAAGAAAAGAAAGAGTGGAAGTCGAAATAGTTTTGCCGCTCTTGCAATTCTGGTAGTTGCTGTTGTTGGACTTACTAGCTTCTTCATCTTCCGGCCCACTCCATCATCAGAATTGCGAACTCTTCCCAATGTTGTTGGATTGACTGAAGCTGAAGCCCGCAACCAATTGTCCGGTTTCACCATAACAATCCAGCGCGCACCAGATCCTCGGATTCCAAGAGATCGCGTTGCTAGCCAACTACCTCTTGCCACAGTCCGGGTTAGTGAAGGAAGCGCAGTAGCTCTCACGCTCTCTGATGGACCAGGTGATGCATCGGTGCCAACCGACATAATCGGAAAACCACTTGAAGAGGCACGCGCTGCACTAGCGGCTGCCGGGCTTCGCGTAAGTAGAACGATTGCAGTTGATTCCGAAGAGCAGCCTGGAATTGTCCTAAAAGTAACGCCAGAACAAGGTTCTACCATTGAAGCTGGAAGTGGCGTAACCCTTGAGATTGCAAGTGGAAATGCCAAGGTTCCTGATCTGATTGGAAAGTCAGATATAGAAGCGCGCACTCTCTTAACACAGGCGGGCTTCTTGGTCAGAACTGTTGAAGCCTTTGATGCTAATCAGCCGCTTGGTGTTGTGATTGCGCAGGCGCCTACAGCTGGTGAGACAAAAATAATTGGTTCCTCAGTCACAATAACAATAAATACAGCGCCAACTAACGGCTAACAACCGGAGCTAGCCCCTCTGATTTTTTTACCGCATCCTTCATGCCACATTCGACCAACCAATTTGCAAGCAAATGGTGGCCATGTTCGGTCAGGACTGATTCGGGATGAAACTGAACACCGTGGATCGGAAGTTCGCGATGGCGCACCGACATCACAACGCCGCTCTCACTTCTCCCTGTAACAATTAAATCTTTTGGAAGCGTCTCTTCTTTGATTGCAAGCGAGTGATAACGAGTTGCAGTAAATGGCGAGGGGAGATCTTTGTAGAGACCGCTTCCATCATGAGAGATCTGCGAAGTTTTGCCATGAAGTAATTCGGGAGCGCGATCTACGGTTGCGCCATAAGCAACTGCGAGGGCTTGATGGCCAAGACAGACTCCAAGAAGAGGCTTCTTTATCTCAGCTGCGCGCTTGATCATCTCAATTGAAACCCCGGCAGCTTCAGGCGCCCCTGGACCGGGGGAGATTAAAACACCGTCATATTGATCAGCTTCTATTGCGCTGACAGAATCGTTGCGAACCACGGTGCACTGCGCGCCAAGTTGTTGGAGGTATTGAACGAGGTTAAAGACAAAGGAGTCATAGTTATCGATAACCAGAATCCGGGTTCCCATGTCCTCATCCTCTCGTGTAATCTGCCGCCCATGCCTAAGTCGCGGATCCGCAAGAAGAAGAAAGATAACCGCCCCCAGCAAGACCTCGTGGTCGAAAATCCGCTGGAGATGGAGAGCCCAAGATGGCTCGTCCCGGTAATGATCGGTTCTTTCCTAATTGGACTCGCATGGATCGTGACCTTTTATATCTCCCAGACCGCCTATCCAATCCCTGATATCGGAGCCTGGAATATGGTCGTCGGTTTTGCTTTCATCGGGGTGGGCTTCTCACTCGCTACCCGTTGGCGCTAGCTCCTCGCCCAATCAACTAATTACATCAATGTAATTCTCCACAGCTTTATCCACCCCTGTGTATCACCAATTCGACGGGATGCCTCAGGCGCCTCTCAGAAAGTTCTAAAGTTGAGCGGGAATCATTCCACCTATGAAACCCGCCGCAACCCTAGATAGAGAGTCCGCCATGACCCCAGAGAGCGAAGTTGCAACACAGCGCGTTCTTGTCGTCGATGATGAGAAGAGCATTAGCGAACTAATCACCACAAGCCTCCGCTTCGTTGGCTTTGATGTCCGCACCGCCGCAACCGGCGCAGAAGCGTTACGAGTTGCTGAGGAATTCAAACCACACGCCTTGATTCTCGATGTGATGCTCCCCGATCTTGATGGTTTCGAAGTATGCCGCCAATTGCGTGAGGGCGGACAAGAAGTAGGTGTTCTCTTCTTAACTGCAAAAGATTCTACTGATGACAAAATCAAAGGTTTAACTCTCGGCGGCGATGATTATGTAACAAAGCCATTTAGCCTAGAAGAGCTAGTTGCGAGATTACGCGCTCTATTAAGAAGGACTGGAATTGTTACCTCTCCAATTGATGAAGAAACAATTCGTTTTGCCGACCTAGAATTGAATGAAGCAACGCATGAAGTCCGTCGAGCTGGAAATCTCATTGACCTCTCGCCTACTGAATTCACACTACTTCGATATTTAATGATTAATGCGGATCGCGTGGTTTCAAAGTCCCAGATTCTCGATCATGTATGGCAGTACGACTTCCGTGGTGATGCTGGAATCGTTGAAACCTATATCTCCTACCTACGTAAGAAGATTGATATCTACTCACCTGCGCTCATTCATACCGTGCGCGGTGTGGGCTATCGCCTCCGGTTGCCCGCGAAGTAATCTTTCGCTGTGAATCAACCACTGCGAAAATTCAAGCCTGCCCCTGGGCAATGGAGTTTGAAGAATCGCTTGGTTCTTGGGGTTGTAATTCTCGGCGCGCTTGGTATTACTGGTTCTGATTTTGCTGCCCAAAATGCATTCCGCGCTTTCTTGATCGCCCAAGTCGATGCCCAGCTCGAAGCGATTTCCACGACATCTGGAATCCGACTTGATCGCGCTGGCATCACAAGTGAGCGAGATGAATCCAGTAATGAGAACGAGCCTTTGTTTCAACCTTTTGAACCAATCCGTGAAGTGCCCTCTGAAATAAGCGTTAGTTTGCTTGATGAAAATGGCGTTGTGATGGGCACTCTTGGGGGCGCCCAAAGCCCGCAACAAGTACAGAACGTAATCAGTGGACTTAGCGTTTCTGAACTACGAGAAAAAGTCGGTGTCCCATTCACGATTGAAAGTAATGATCGTAACCGCTCTGAATATCGCGCGCTGGCTCGAATACTTCCAGGCGAGATAGGTAGCGTAATTACCGCAGTATCGCTAGATGGAGTTGAGCGTTCAATCAACCAACTTCGTTTTTTATTCTTTGCTGTCGGATTTGTTGTGATTATCTTGCTCGCCTTTGTTGCGCGACGAATCATCGGAATTTCGCTCAAACCATTAACTCAAGTTGAGGAAACTGCAGAAGCTTTTGCGAAAGGTGATTACACAGCGCGTCTCCCCGAAGCGCGCGGCGACACTGAAGTTGGGAAACTTACTTGGGCGCTAAACCAGATGCTTTCACGAATCGAAGAATCGTTCGAAGCGCAAAAGGCGAGTGAAGATAAATTACGTCGATTTGTAGCAGACGCATCACATGAACTACGCACACCACTTACCGCAATCCGGGGCTTTGCTGAACTGCATCGTCAAGGAGCCATTAAGGGCGAAGAAAAGACTGGCGAATTAGTTGGAAGAATCGAGCAAGAATCCATTCGAATGTCGACTCTGGTGGAGGACTTACTGCTTCTTGCTCGTCTTGATCAATCTAGAGAGATGGAGCGGCTGCCAATAGATCTAAACACATTGATTAGCGAGGCCGTGACCTCTGCACAAGCTGCTGGGCCAGATCATCCAATTGAGATGTCGCTTCCTAAAGATGAAATCTTTCTCCTTGGAGATTCAATGCGGATCCATCAAGTCATCGCAAACTTATTGGCGAATGCGCGCACCCATACTCCCGCTGGAACAGAGATAAAAGTGGCACTTGTTGCGGATGAAAGCGGCATCACTATTGAAGTGAGCGATTATGGGCCAGGGCTCTCCAAGGCAGACCAAAAACGGATCTTTGAACGTTTTTATCGCGCCGATCCATCAAGAGTGCGAAGTCGTGGCGAAGGCACTGGGCTTGGACTATCGATTGTCGATGCTGTGATGCGTGCACATGGAGGTACAGTGAGCGTCACATCTGAATTAGGACACGGAGCTACCTTCAAACTCTTTTTCCCGATTCAAGACTTGTAGGATTTCGAGGTGCGCAGTAGTCCTGAAATTCTCCGCGCTCTCGAAAATGAATCAATTGAGATTCTTCGAGAGACCGCTGCTGCTTTTAAAAATCCAGTCCTGCTTTATTCGATTGGCAAAGACTCAACTGTAATTCTCCATCTAGCTCGAAAAGCTTTCTACCCTGCTCCAATTCCATTCACACTTCTACATGTCGATTCAACTTGGAACTTCAAAGAGATGATCACCTTCCGCGATGAAGTAGTGAAGATGCATAACTTGAAGTTGATTGCACATATAAATGAAGAGGGAGTAAAGAACGGAATTACACCCTTTAGCCATGGAATCTCTGAATACATTCGAGTTATGAATACAGTTGCGCTAAAGCAAGCATTTGATAAGTATGGCTTTGATGCAGCTATTGGTGGCTCAAGGCGTGACGAAGAGAGAAGTCGGGCGAAAGAGCGAATCTTTAGCGTCCGTGAATCTGGTCATCGCTGGGATCCGCGCCAACAGCGCCCTGAACTATGGCGTACTTACAACACCAAAATTAGACCTGAACAAACTATGCGCGTCTTCCCGATCTCAGATTGGACCGAGTTAGATATCTGGAGCTACATCCATCTCGAGAATATCTATGTCAATCCACTCTACTTCGCCAAAGAGCGTCCTGTTGTTAAACGCGGTACCCAATTAATAATGGTTGATGACGAACGTTATCCATTGAAAGAGGGCGAAACACCAGAAATGAAGATGGTCCGCTTCCGTACCCTTGGATGTTACCCACTTACCGCTGGCGTCGAATCAACTGCAGCTACCCTTGAAGAAGTCGTTGAGGAAGTTATGGGCGTTAAGTTAAGCGAGCGCGCTACTCGATTAATTGATGGTGAAAATGAAGATTCGATGGAGAAGAAGAAGCGCGAGGGATATTTCTAATGGAACTCACGCCGATAGTAAGACTTGTTACATGTGGAAGCGTTGATGATGGAAAGAGCACGTTAATTGGTCGACTTCTTGTAGAAACTGATTCTGTTCCACATGACACGCTTGATGCCACTAAGAAGACTCGTCGCCCGGGATCAATAATTCCGGCTGGTGAGATTGATTTCAGCTTGCTTACAGATGGTTTAGAAGCAGAGCGCGAGCAGGGCATCACAATTGATGTTGCATATCGCTCAATGTCACTTCTTGATGGCCGAAGACTCATTATTGCTGATGCTCCGGGGCATGAGCAATACACCCGAAATATGGCGGTAGCTGCATCGCGATCTGATATTGCGCTTGTACTAGTTGATGCTACCCGTGGAATTCGTCCGCAAACTCTCCGACATTTGACTATCTGTTCTTTAATGGGCGTAAAGAAAGTCATTGTTGTAATCAACAAGTTAGATGCTATGAATTTTGATAAGAAGGTATATGACTCACTAATTAATGAACTTCAACCAACCATAAATCGCCTTGAAATGAAATCAATTTCCTTCATCCCGGTTAGCGCTTTAGAGGGTGATAACGTTACTTATCGAACTGATCGCACCAAGTGGTACGAAGGTGGTTCGCTATTAGAAGAGATCCAAGCTTGGCGCGATACCGAGAATCTGACTGACCACTCAAGAATGTGCGTTCAGCTAATCTCTCGTGCCGATAATTTCCGGGGCGTTTCAGGAACCATCTCTCAAGGTGAATTCAAGGCTGGTGATGAAGTCGTAGTGCTTCCCAGCGAGCGAAAGGCAAAGATTGCGCGCCTAGTTAGTTTTGATGGCGACCTCGAAAAAGCGCCCACCGGTAA
>Ga0129342_1001334_pt1 | contig 11004 bp, 14 predicted proteins | sample CPBDNA_5_FD_94426 | JGI IMG/M metagenome (GOLD analysis project Ga0129342, IMG submission 94426) | Freshwater to marine salinity gradient microbial communities from Chesapeake Bay, USA - CPBay_Sum_15_0.2_DNA | ecosystem: Environmental > Aquatic > Marine > Coastal | place: USA: Chesapeake Bay...
AATGGATTAGACAGAAAAGAAACAGATGCCAATATTCGTAAAGTGTTTGGAACACTAGACGACTTCCTCCTAACATCTATGACAAGTCAGCATGGCTCCATGCAGTTTATCAACGAAGGTTCTACAAAGCGTAAAGAAATTCTTAGTAAGTTTCTAGATCTTGAACTCTTCGATAAGAAGTTCAAATTAGCGAAAGATGATACGACTGCTTTGAAATCTTCTATTAAGAAACTAGAAGGTAAAGATTTTGCTGATGAAATATTGTTGACTCATAAAGAAGTTCTTTTAACTGATAAAAAGATTGAAGAAAATAAAGAAAAATGTAAAAAATTGAAGGAGATTATGGAAGGATATGCAGAAGAACTTTCAAATCTAAAAGTTCAAATAGCTTCTGGCCCAAAGGCAAATTTGATTGATATCGTTGATGTAGAAAAATCCTTAGAAGAGAAAATGGAACTATCGAAAACTTTAAATGAAAAAGAAGATAAGTTCGCTAAACTTATTTCTACAAAAGAAAAATTGTTAGAAGAACTAATGTTGACGTTAGAGCAATACGATTGGGATTCCTTGAAGGAAGACAAGAATAGATTAGAAGAGCTGAATAAAAAGTCTATTCAAGTGGACGCTTCAATTAAAGCAATACAATCAGAACTTCAGACAAAGAAGCAAAAATTGTCTATTTTGGATACAGTTCCATGTGGCGATTCTTTTCCTTCTTGCAGGTATCTAGTAGACGCGAATATGCAGAAAACAGAAATCCCAAAAACTAATGAAAAACTAAGTCTTCAAGAAAAAATGAAGAAAAAGACAGAAGAAGAGCTTGAGAAATTGTCTAGTACTTTGGATTCGATAAACGAATATGAAAAACTTTCTAGTAACAAATCTATTCTAGAACAAACAATATCAGAAGTAAAACTCAAAAAAGAACAAAATAAAAGTAAGTTGAAATCTAATAAAGATGAACTTCAAAAACTAGAAGAGCAAAGAATAGAATATTATGAAAATGAAGAATGGATGAAAAAACTTCAAGATATTCAACAAGAAAAAAATAGAATCGAAAATAACGTAAAACTAGCAAAAAATAAGCTAGAGGAATGCGATGAGAAAAGTTCTTCGTTTATTATGCAAAAAGGAATATTGACACAACAGATATCTCAACTTGAAGAACAAAGATTAGAGCTTGAATCTCTCAGAGAAGAATATAATGCCTTTGAGTTATTTTCTAAGTGTATGCATAGTAATGGTATTGTTTATGATATTATAAAGCATCGACTACCTCTGATTAATCAAGAGATGGCGAAAATACTTACAAATATTGTTAACTTCGAAGTCTTTTTTGAAGATGACGGCAAAAAATTAGATATTTATATCAAACACCCAAAATATGATCCTCGCCCATTAGAACTAGGTTCTGGGGCAGAGAAATCTATTGCTTCTATTGCTATCCGTCTTGCCTTGATAAAAACAAGCAGTTTGCCAGTTGGCGACATATTTATATTAGACGAACCTGCTACGGCTCTTGATGAAGAAAACATGGAAGGTTTTACAAGAATTCTTGATATGATTAAAAATAATTTTAAAACTGTTATAATCATATCACACCTAGATGGTTTAAAAGATGTGGTAGATAAACAAATAACTATTGACAAAATTGATGGTTTTGCTAAAGTTATTGTATAGGAGAAAAAAATGTCAGAAGAACAAATAGCTCAAATGCCGACTAGGCAGCGGTTAATCTATAAGGCTAAAGTTAAAAGCGAGGCCGTTATTGATGCGTCTCTTCATAAGGTAGTTTCAAGAAAGTTGCTTGTATGGGGGACAGCTACTGGAGCCATGTTTATTGGGATGGTTGACGCTACAAACTGGGTAGATATTTGCATGGTTTACATTGGTAGCGAAGCTGCTACAAATATGGTCGCAGCCTTAAGAGGTAAAAAATGAACAAAATTAAAAGTGCCCTTCGATGGTTAAAAGAAAATATTTGGATACCACTAAGCGCAGCAGTGGTACTATTATTATCAATATTGTTATTGCGTAAGCCAAATAACAGAGTACTAGAAGCTTTCTCTAAAAACAGAGAACTACAAGAAGCTGAAAAAAATGTTATAAGTCAAGCAAATGAAAAAGTTCAACAAGAAACTCAAAAAGTGTCAAGACAAGTAAAAGAAGAACTTAAAAAAGTAAAAGCTGAAAGAATAAAGAAAAGCAAAAAAATCAAAGATGATGGCAAAGTCTTATTGGATGAACTATCCAAACTTACAAATGAAGAACTAGCAGAAATGCTAAAGAAAGACAATGAAGTATGATAAAGAATATTTGTTTTACACTTTATTTCTTTTTGTCATTACCAGCGCTCGCTCAAGTGCCTTTGAACGAAGGAGACACTGTCCCCGAAAATGGCGTATTTCTAACAAATTCAGAAGCAGCAGAAATGATAATAGAAAGAAAAATAGTAAAAGAAAAATTGCAGCTAGAATTAGATTTGCAAAAAAAAGAATTAGACATTATTTGCGAAGGAGAAAAAAGGATAAAAGATCTCTACTTAGAAGCAGAGAAAGAAAAAAATATCTCCTTACTAGACTTGAAAGAAAAGCAAATAGAAAACTTATACAAACAATTAGAAAAAGAAAGTGCAGATTATAGCATGTGGTGGTTTATGGCCGGCGCTACTGTTGGTACAGTGGCGTCTGTTGCAATATTCTTTGCAGCCACACAAACAGATAAGGCGCCTTCTGTATTATCAGGAAATTAGCATGTCTATTAAATCAAAACATAATATAGAATATATAGGAAAAGTAGAAAAAGCCATATCTGATAAATATGGACAAGAGGCCGTGGTAAATCCAAGATCGCTTTGGGATGAAGAAAAAGAGAAAGAATACAAAGAACAAGTTAGAGAAAACGCTGAAAAATACTACAAAAAAGATGAAGATAGCGATGTAATTGAAAATAATGGTATTTTTATTTCCAAAAAACTACTTAATAAAAGGAACTCTAGTTCCTGTGATGTTTGTAATAAATATATGCTAGACATCCGAGATAAAGTTTTCATGGCAAAATGGGAATGTTGTCATGAATGCTATGTAAAATGGGTTGAAGACAGAGAAGAGCGCTGGCTTTCTGGTTGGAAACCTAAAAAGGAGTGAAAAAACATGTCAGATAAAATTAGATCTGCTGATATAATCGAAGAGGCAATAAATGAATTGCAGTTAACTTTGAGAGATGCAGAAAAAGCAGATGCTGGCAATATTTCAGCCGGCGTTAGAACTCGTAAAAGAATGCAAGAAGTTATTGCTAAGTTAAAACATGTCAGAAAAGTTATTTCTGACATCAAACATGCTTTAAAAGTCGAAAAGGGAGAAAAAGAATAAATGGCAACAGTAATGGAAATAATTCAAGGTCTTTCTCAAGTCTCTGCTAATGGATACGATGGCGCCCATGAAGAAGACGGTTCTAGAAAACTAATGGGTTTAAAAAGAGATGAAGAAGTAAGTATCGGAGATAGAAGAGTTATTGATGGCTTTTCAATGAGATTGCACCATGGTAACAAACTTTGCGTCTCCTACACTACAGAAGTTTTGCTAAAAGACATTATGGAAAAAGGCAAATATGAAGATTCCCTACTTCAAAATGTTGCCGATGTTGTTTCCTTTATTAAAAAAGAATTTAAAAAAGTAACTGGTTCTAGCTTGACTTTAAAAGAATTAAAAGATCCAAAACCAGAGTTTGATTTTATACAAACCTCACTTGTACGTAGCGAAGTCAAAGTAACTTGCCATTACGAAGTTGGTGGACTACAAGATCCATCAGAAGAAAAAGATGCTTTCCGTGAAAAAGCACTTAAAGGTATGGAAAAATGGCTTTCTCTGACCAGCGATAAAAAATCTCAAAATGATACAAGAAAACAAGAAAAGGCCGATAAATAGTCAACTCTTTAGAAAACTTACAAGAAACCCAACTATTTAATAGATAGTTGGGTTTTTTTATGCCAAGAATTTCAAAAGAAACAATGAAAGCAGAGATAAGAAAGTGTGGACAAGATCCAGCTTACTTTCTCAAAAATTATGTTAAGATTAGTCATCCTCTAAAAGGCTTAATTCCTTTTACCACATACGATTTCCAAGATGATTTATTAAACGATTTCAAGGATCATCGTTTCAATATTATCCTTAAAGCAAGACAGCTAGGTATTTCTACTATTGTCGCTGGCTATGCTGCTTGGATGCTGCTGTTCCGTCGTGAAAAGCAGGTGATGGTTGTAGCAACAAAGTTTAAAACAGCAGCCAACCTTGTTATTAAGGTTAAAAAAATGCTTAAGACGCTGCCTGAGTGGATGATGATTGCCGATATCAAAATCGATAACCAAAGCTCATTTGAGCTTTCTAATGGTTCTAAAATCAATGCTTCTACCACATCAGCTAAAGATGCAGGACGTTCTGAATCTCTTTCTCTTCTTATTGTTGACGAAGCTGCGTTCGTAGAAGGCATGGAAGAGTTGTGGACAGGCATCCTTCCTACAATTACTACTGGTGGTCGCTGTGTTGCCCTATCAACCCCTAATGGTGTTGGTAACTGGTTCTATAAAACCTATACAGATGCAGAAGCAGAAGATAACTTGTTTAATCCTATAATATTGCCTTGGGATGTACATCCTGATAGAGACGACGAATGGTTTAGAGATCAAACAAAGAACATGAGCAAGAGAGAAGTGGCTCAAGAGTTCGAATGTTCTTTCAACATGTCGGGTGAAACTGTCGTGTCTCCAGATGATATGGAGCGAATGACGCAAGGATTACGAGAACCAAAACATAGAACCGGCTTCGATAGAAACTATTGGATTTGGGAAGATCCTCAACCTGGGGTTGCATATTTAATATCCGCAGACGTTGCAAGAGGAGATGGGGCTGATAGTTCGGTATTTCACGTATTCCGCGTTGATACATTTGAACAAGTTGCAGAATATCAAGGTAAACCAAATCATGATATGTTTGCCATGCTATTAAATTCTGTTGGAAAAGAATATGGCAACGCTTTACTTGTAGTAGAAAATAATAATGTTGGTTACAATGTTTTAGATAAACTGGAATCACTAGAATATCCAAATCTTTATTATTCTACAAAAGGCAGTCATGAATATGTTGACAACTACACGGCTGAATTCACAAACAGCGTAATACCTGGATTTTCTACTACTAGCAAAACTAGACCATTAATTATAGCAAAAATGGAAGAGTTTGTTAGAAATAATATAATTAAAGTTAACTCCTCTAGAACCATAAAAGAATTTCAGACATTTGTTTGGAATAATGGAAAACCTGAAGCAATGCGCGGATACAATGATGATTTAATTATGTCACTCTCAATTGGGTGTTGGGTAAAAGATGTTGCCTTAACAACCAACAAAAGAGAGAATGCTTACACAAATGCAATTTTAAACAGTATGTATATAGCTAATACAAATATTAACACTACCATACCAGGTATGGTAGGATATCAACAAAACAAAGATCCATTTAGTCAATCTAAATCTTTGAGCAAAAAACAAGAAGAAGCTAAAAAACAGTTCGAAGATTTTATGTGGGTTTATAAAGGATAAAATAAATGTCTGAAAAAGAAAAGAATGAAAACAATCCAAAGAATTATAAAAGTTCATTATTTAAACAGTTAACTAGATTATTATCTGGTCCACTTGTTAATCGAAGAACTCAAATATATAGAAAACAAAGAAGAAAGTCTTTGGACAAATATTCTTTTCAATTTAAATCCGCTAGCGGACAAGAGTTTAAAAAAAGCCAGTATAATCCCTTTGAGTCTATTCAATCTGCCATGGCTGCAAACTATAATCGTGGTGAACGATATAGCGAATTCGATCAAATGGAATATACTCCAGAGATAGCTTCTGCTCTTGATATTTATGCCGATGAAATGACAACCTCTTCTACGCTAGAAGCTATGATGGTTGTTGAAAGTCCCAATGCTGAAATAAAAGATATATTAGAAAATCTATACTATAAAACATTAGATGTGGAGTTTAATCTTTTTGGTTGGTGCAGAAGTATGTGTAAATATGGAGACTTCTTTTTATATCTAGATATAGATGAGCAAGTTGGAATTAAAAATGTCATAGGCCTTCCAGGCCATGAGGTAGAGAGACTAGAGGGAGAAGACGAAACAAATCCAAACTATATCCAATATCAGTGGAATAGTGCCGGTATGACATTTGAAAATTGGCAGATTGGCCATTTTAGGATATTGGGAAACGATAAATATGCGCCATATGGAACTAGTGTCTTAGAGCCAGCCAGACGCATTTGGAGGCAGTTAACGCTACTAGAAGATGCTATGATGGCTTATCGTATTGTACGTTCTCCGGAGCGTCGTGTATTTAAAATTGATGTTGGTAATATTGACCCGCAAGATGTTGAGCAATATATGCAGAAAATCATGACAACCATGAAAAGAAATCAAGTGATAGACCCAGATACAGGAAGAGTTGATTTGCGATACAACCCTCTTTCTATAGAAGAAGATTACTTCTTGCCAGTTCGCGGAGGTACTTCCCAATCAGAAATTTCTGCTTTACCTGGTGGAACATTTACTGGAGATATTGATGATGTCAAATATTTACGAGATAAGTTATTTTCTGCTCTAAAAGTACCTCAGTCTTACCTATCACGAGGAGAGGGCGCAGATGAAGATAAAGCCACTCTTGCTCAAAAAGATATCCGTTTTGCTAGAACTATTCAAAGATTACAAAGGGCAGTTATTAGTGAGTTAGAAAAAATAGGCGTTATTCATCTTTATACGCTTGGTTATACAGGCGACGATCTTATAAATCATAAACTTTACTTAAATAACCCTTCTCGTATTGCAGAACTTCAAGAATTAGAATATTGGAAAACTAAGTTTGATGTAGCAAGTGGAGCTACTGAAAACTTCTTCTCTAAACGATGGATTGCTAAAAATCTATTTGGTCTTAGCGATGAAGAGTTTATAAGAAACCAGAGAGAGCTTCATTATGATAGAGTATTTGCTAAATCTCTAGAAGAAGCTGGCGAAGAACAAACGGAATCAGCAGCTGGTGGAATAGGTGGTGATATGTTTGGCGCCGGCGCCGAAACACCAGATTTAGGAGATACTGATTCCGACGTCGGTGATTTAGGCAATGCCGCAGGAGAAGAAACAACAGAACCGGCTTTAGATAGTGAAGGCGAACCAGAAGATAAACTACTAGTTACACCTGACCTTCCAGCCAAAAGAGATGATGACATGACTACTACACCGCTATCAAAAGGAAAATGGTATAAACCTGTTAGATATACAGGCGGCGATCAAAGAACCAGCGGGGCAAGAAAAAGGAGTTATTTAGGACACGCTGGAAATCAAAAATCTTCAGGTTCTAGAAGAAATGTGTTAGGTTCAGGAGCTATGGAACTATTTAGTTTATCAAATGGCGTTTTTGAACAAAAAACTAAAACAAGCGATGAAGAAGAAATTTTAGTTGTTAACAATGAAGTAAAGGTATTAATAGAAAACTTGACAAAAAGAGGCGAGGTAAAGAAAAAAGATGAAGCACAATAAAAAAAGAAATACTGCTTTTTTATATGAAGCACTTGTACAAGAACTGACAAAAGCTGTAATAGAAAAAAATGTTTCTAAAAAGTCATCTATTATTAGTATTTTAAAAGAACATTTCTCTAAAGGCTCAATCTTAAATAAAGAGTTAAATTTGTATAAAACATTAAATGAGACAAAAGGACTGGAGAGAAAGATTTGTGAGAAAATACTTTATGAAGCAAGAGTACAATATAGTTCATTACCTTCTCAGCTTATTTTTAAAGAACAATCAAAAGTGATAAATAAAATAAACAAATCAGTTGGACATTCTGTTTTTTCCAACTTTGTAAGCAATTATAAAGATTTAGCTTCTATTGCTCAAATTTTCAATGCTGATTTGCCAGTTAAAGAAAGAGTTTTATTAGAGGAATCTATGATTGATGTCATGACTCAAAACGATACAAGCTTACAAGAAGATATGAAACCAATCGACCACTTAGCTTATAATACTTTTATTAAAAAATTTAATAGCAAGTATTCTGATGTATTACTTAAGGAGCAAAAAGATTTACTTACAAACTATCTGATTTCCTTTGACGATAACGGTCTTTCCTTGAAAGTATTTTTAAATGAAGAAATCGAAAGAGTTAAGCAAAAAGTAGAAGAATGTTTAATTATAAAAGAAATAAAACAAGATGAAATGATGTCAAGTAAAACTGCAAGAATCTTAGAAAAATTAGAAATGTTTAAGAAAAAAGAATGCGATCAAAAAATGCTAGAAGAACTTCTAAAGATACAATACTTTGTCAATGAGGCACAACAAAATGACTAGTAAAATAATCATAAAAGGCGTTTCCGATAAAATGCCTGAAGTAGAGCAAGAAATAGAACAAGTAGCTGATATACCGTCAGTTGAACAACCTAAGACACCAGTTTTATCAGAACCTCCTATGAAAATAGATATGTTAATGAGAAGGGGCTTAGATGGTAGATTGATGATATACGAACACGATCATATAGACATTGTATTTTTACCCGATAAAATGAAAGTTGTAGCATTCGCAAAAAAAGACTTCTCGGATATTATATACGAAACACAGAATAGATTATTTGAGTTTTTAGTAAAAAAAGGCTTATGTTCCCCAGAACACGTCAGAGGTGGAAACGTATATGGCTCTATAGAAAGCTTAGTTTTAAAGCCAAAAGAAGAAATACCAGTAGAACATTTATTAATTTTAAATATCAAAAAATGGCTTGATTCTGAAAAACCTGCACTACAAGCCGATAAAGAATATGAAGAAAAATATAGTTCTATGTTAACTGATCCTAATGAAAAAGATAGCACAAGCTTGGGAGAAGTGCCACATCAAGAAGAAAAAGGTTCTATACCAAAGAATGAGCCTAGAAGATATGTAGGAGGCTGGTGGTAATGAAAATTTCTTCTCAAATATTGATTGACATTATAGAAGAAGAAGTCTATAATGTTCTTAAAGAAGGAATATTCACGGATGTCTACAGAGATCAATTACGTTTAGCGCGAAGTCTGTCCGACGATGATCCAACTGGCAAAGATACAAAAAAACTATCAGTCTCAAAAAGAGACATACAATTTGTACAAATGTATTTAAAATCTGTCATTGATGTCTCTTTCAAGAATTTACTTAAGAAAAATCTTATATCTGTTTTATCTAAAAGTGTAGATACAAATAAAGAACTTCTTTTGCAAGTTTATATGCAACACATTCAAAATAACTTTCAACAATCTATTGCAAAAGAAGCAATAGATCCTAAAGAATATAAAAAATTAAAAGGAATACTCGTTATTTTAGAAACTTTGATAAGGGATTCTAAAATTATATTAGAATCTTTTAGAAGAAAGTTAGATGAGATTTATAATAAAAATCCACTTGCAAGTGGATTATTTAAGAAAAAAGGCGAGACTGTAAATCAGATAAAAAAAGAGAGTGAACTTCTTCTGAAAGGAGTTAATGGATTCTTGGCCAAGATGGCTAATGATAAGAAAGCAAAAGTAAAAGAATATGAAAATACTGTTATAAAATCTGCAAAAGATTTTAAAGATTTATTACAAAATGGCGAAGCATCAGAGATAATCCAAAATATAAAACAAAAATATGGAAATGACTTTGCTTCCATGGAAACATCTACTGGTATTAGTGAAGAACAACTAAAAGAAATTTTAGGTTCTAAAATACATCAAGAAATGTTAAATATTGAGAAAATAAGTGATATGCAACAGTATTTGAAATCACTTGAAGTCACCAAAGAGCCTACAAAATCCTTAAAAACTTTAGGCGTAAAAGACGAACAAATAAAAGAGATAGTAGCTCACTATAACAAGCTTAAACAAAAGGTATAGTATGACAGAACAAGAACAACCAAAAAAGAACAGAAAGCAGCGTAGAGCAGAAAAGTCAAAAAAAGGCGGAGATAGCCAAGGCAGCGAAGGTGGAAAAAAAGTAGGGCCATCACAAGGAGCGCCGAAGCCACGAGCTAGAAGGAGGCAACAATAGTGGATCTATTATTTTTTATTTTGATAGCATATGGCTTAACTCAGATACTTTGCTATGGTAAGATATTGGACAACTGGAGACCTACAAAAGGTAAGTGGGCACAACTTTTTTCATGCTCAATGTGTATGGGATTTTGGGTTGGTGTATTTTTAGCAGTATTAGACCCATTTACGCAACTATTTAGTTTATCTGCAAGATTTGTAGATATTTTCCTTTTGGGCTTTCTTTCATCAGGAACTAGTTATTTATTAGACAAAATCGTATCTGATGATGGTATACAGATACAGAAAGGGCGATGAATATGATGACGAAACGATGGATGTTACAACCAGTAAGACGTTGTTGCAAAGGTTCATAGCTCGGGCAGGTTACGCCTGCCCTATAACATTTTAGACGAGGATAACAAATGAAACTAAACGAAGAAACAATAAAAAATTTAATCCTAGAAACTTTAGAAGATTCTCTAGAAGAAGATCTTGCATCCGCTGCTAAAGCTGAAGTTGCTTCCGCTACAAGAGATGCTACTGTCGAAGCTGCCACTGATATAGCTTTAGCTAAAGAATTAATGCAGATTAAACAAATGCTGCAACAACTCTTAGGAAAACAAGCTCCTACTGCTCCTGCTGCTCCTGCAGAAAAAGAAGCTCCAAAGCTTCAAGAGTCATTCCAAATTACAAAGGGTAGGCTAAGAGAAATTATAGCAGAAGAGATGAAAAGAGCTAAAAAGCAAGGATAGAATAAAATGAAACAATATCTGTTAAGAGAATATTATGAACTATGCGAAGGAGGAATTTGTCAAGATTTCCTTACCGAAGCAGAGAAAATACAAGTTAAAAACGGAGCTATGTACTTGACAGGTGTTATGCAAAGGGCAGACGCTAAGAATGGCAATGGTCGAGTATACCCTCGTCACATT
>Ga0129342_1001335_pt1 | contig 11004 bp, 11 predicted proteins | sample CPBDNA_5_FD_94426 | JGI IMG/M metagenome (GOLD analysis project Ga0129342, IMG submission 94426) | Freshwater to marine salinity gradient microbial communities from Chesapeake Bay, USA - CPBay_Sum_15_0.2_DNA | ecosystem: Environmental > Aquatic > Marine > Coastal | place: USA: Chesapeake Bay...
ATTCATAAACACCACATCTTGAATGAAGTGGTTCAATTATTCTATTCTTAAAATTACATGTAAGAATAAATCTACAGTTTTTTGAAAATTCTTCTATAAATCCACGCAATGCTGGTTGTGTTGATTGTGGATTTAAATAGTCAGCTTCATCGAGTATCACAACTTTGTAGCCACCTTGAAGTGAAACTGATGATGCAAATTGTTTTATCTTGGTTCTTAACGTATCAATGTTACCTTCCTCAGAACCATTAATAAGAATATAATCGCAACCAAGCTCATTACATAGAGCTCGTGCGACTGTAGTCTTACCTAAACCAGCTGTGCCAGTAAAAAGCATATTAGGGAGTTCTTTACTGTCAACTATTTTTTGGAAGGTTTGTTTTAAAGTTTGAGGTAAGACTACATCTGATATAGACTTAGGTCTATATTTTTCAACCCAAAGGAAATCTACACTCATTTCTTAGTTTTAACCTTAACTTCTTCAAGTTGTTCACTTTTATCATTCATGGCATCTTCTTGTTGAAGTGCTTCACTAATTTGAATGATTTGAATACATTGATCTCTGAGACCACCAATAGTGGAAAGCTCTTCACCTTTGAATCCACCTCTTTGAGTTACAGCGTCTATTACAGCTACTGTACTTCGACTTGCTTTATTAGCAAGATCTTTAAGTTGAGTTAAATTATCTGACATGTCATTATGCTCCGTATGTTGAAGTTTTTTCGAGTGCAATCCAATATTTTAAAGGTATTTCTTTATGTTTAAATTGCGTTATTAATTTAGAAGATATTTCTACATCATAATCTCCTGGAAGAATTTTAAGATTAGAAATACTTATGATGAAATTAAATACAGCGTCCTGTTTAAAATCACCATCAATATCAATTGAGAAAGCATTTGATGTTGCATTTTGACTTTCAACAATAGAAAGACTTAATACACCATTATTTGCTTTTATTGATACTTCGCTATGGCCAAGTGTTGATGCAGCTTTTTTTAACTTGTTAAGAGTTTCATTATCTAATGTAAACTTAACATCTCCGTCAGGCATGCTCACATCTTTTGCAGGTGACGTTAATGTTTCTTCTGCAGCATAGAAATATTTTACTTTAGATCTACCTGATGAATCAGAAACAGTAACAAAATCATCTTCAAATTTTAATGTTGGAGTATCGACTAATCCCATTACTCCAATGAATTCGCTTAAATCGTAAATGCCGAAATCTTTTTCGAAGTTTTCAGTAACATCGGCAGTTGCTACCACATTTCGTGCTTCGCTAATAGTCTTAATATTCGATCCAGATTTAATCAATAAATTTTGATTAATGCCTGAAAAGTTTCTTAAGATCTGTAGAGTGTTTTCACTTAATTCCATAATGAACCTTCCTTTTTAATTTTATAATACTATTATACACCAGTTTTCAATAAAAGTAAACATTTAATTTTTAATCTTAGAGAAATTTCTATCTTTTACAAATTCAATTTTCGACTCAAATTTTCCATCAAGTATATCACCCTTATGAGATATAATAAAAGTATTACTACCTTCATCGAGAGTATATAATATCTTAAGTAGATTTTCGATTCCATCATGGTCAAGAGAAGAATCGAATGTTTCGTCGAGTACCAGTAGGTTAGTAGCTACTGAGTTTTTCATCTTTGCTATTTGTCTCCACGTAAATAGTAAAGATAAATCAATTCTTTGTTTTTCGCCTTCGCTAAATGAATCATATGTAAAATCATCTCTATGTCTAGATCTTATAGTTTCATTAAAGTTTTCATCTAAATTAAAATGAACAAAGAAATCTAGTGTTTGTAGATATTGATTAACAAGTTTATTAATTACTGGTAAGTATTGTTTTATTATTTTTGTTTTAATACCAGTATCTCTTAGCATCTCGGCTATAACACCATTATATCCAAACTGCTCATTAAGTCTTAATTTTTCTTCGAATAAACTTTCTTTATCGCTATTCATTTTTTCTAAATCTTTTTTAGCACCAGTTAAATCGGCCGCAACTTCACTTTCTAAATATTTTTGTAAATCTTGATTGCTTTGATTTAAAGATACAATTTCTCTATTGTTTACATTGATAGTATCAGTCTTTTTTCTTATGCTAGCAATTACGTCTTCCAATGAAGAAATCTTAGCATCAATTAATGCCCCACTATTTTCTACTGTGCTTAAAGAAGTTTGAACTTGATAAGCTTCACTCTTTGTTTCAGATATAAGTTTATCTTTATTTTGAATAGGTTGTTCACACGTAGGACATTCATCATTTTTCTCTAAGAACATACCACGTTTTGCTATAGTTTTCATTTCCTGCTTTATAGTAGCAATATCGCTTATAATTTTATTTTTTTCTGTTTGTAGTTTCTTTAATTCATCATTAGCAGTATTTGACTCAAGTTCTTTACTTAGTTCACTATTTTGATTTTGTAAAATGTTTATTTTTTCTTGAGCTTTTTTAATTTGCTCTTCGTATTTACTTCTGTTTTCTTGAGTAACTGCCGCAATATCACGTATATATTTTGTTTGTTGTTCTATTTTACTTTTAATAATATTAGTATCATTGTTTATTTTATTAATATTTTCTTTAAGTATAGAATTTCTTTCTCTCAGTATGATATTCATTTTTGAAAATATATTAATATCCAGAAGATCCTCGATAACATTTCTACGGTGACCAGCATTAAGCTGCATAAAGGGAATAAAAGATGACGAACCTAATACTACCACCTGATGAAAACTTTTATGATTAAGTTTTAAAATATTTTGTTCAAGGATCTTCTGGTATTCTAAGGAATGTGATGATTGATTAATCATACTTCCGTCTTTCCATATTTCAAAAATGTTAGGTCTTATGCCTCTTACAATTTTAAATTGAGATTTACCTATAGTAAACTCAACTTCAACAACTGCTTGTTTTTGATTTATAGAATTTACAAGTTGGCTCTTACTTATCTTACGATGAGGTTTACCAAACAATGCAAATGATATGGCATCAAGTATTGTTGATTTACCTGCGCCATTATGACCAACTATAAGAGTTGATTTATGTTTATCTAGTGGTATTTCTGTAAAGTAATTACCAGAAGATAAAAAGTTTTTATACTTAATAGATTTAAAAATTATCATGCTATTTCAAGTGCCTGTGCTTCAGTCATTAATTCTCTCATTTGAAGTTTAATTTTGTCTTTATCCAAATCAGTATCAACTGCTTCAATATAAGTATCAACTATTTCAACCGTATCTTCAAAACTCATATCTTCATCTTCAACATTCTCACCCATAAACTCATTAAAGTTTTCTGCAATCTTTAATTCATAAACATCTTGGTTTTGAATGTTATCAATAAATCTGTCAAATGTAAATGGATCAGATTTTTCTGCCACTACAACTTTAACAAATTTTTTAGATAAGTTTTTACTATAATTATTATAATCTATTTCTTTATCATTGTACACAATTTTTTCAAACAAAGTGTAATTATTTCTTATTTTTTCTATCTGTCTTGTTTCAGTATCAAGTATATGAAAATACTTTGGATCATGTGCGTCTGACCAAAAGAACTCCATAGGATTACCTAAGTACCAGATGTTGTCTTTTTTAGAAGCTGTATGATAATGACCAGATAATACTTGTTCAAACTTTGAAAAGAGTTTTGGATCCATACCACTATGAGCCATTATGCCTCTTCCAATTTCAAAGTTAGCTAATTCAAGATGTGCACCTAACCAATCGGCTTTACAATCTTTTATAAAATTCATTGAGTGTTCATAATTATCTGCGCATATCCAAGGGAGTAAACCCATGCTTAAAGAACCATACTGCATTACTGTTGGTTCCATAACGATATGGATTTCATTCATGTAATGACCTAAGCATTCTTTTAATGCATTAAGTTCATTCGTGTTTTTATAATACGTATCATGATTTCCGGGTATAATATCCATCGTCATATTATTTTTTCTTAATTGATCTAGGAACACTCTTCTATTTTGATTAAGAGCTTTGAAGTTTACAAACTTACGATGATCATAATAATCACCTAAATGAACTATTTGTTTAACTCCACGTTTTTCACATTCTGGAAAAAATATATTTGTATAAAAGTCTTCTGCGTTATCTAAAAATACTTCAGATGAATTTCTAATACCGCAATGTGTATCAGTTAATATAGCTATTTTCATTGCATAAACTCACTTAAATCTGAATCTGCTATTTTAACTTTACGTTTTTTTCTTTCTTTTTTAACTATTTCTTTTATCTCTTCATCTGTACTTCGCACTCTTTGAATTCTGTCTCTTAATGTATCTACAAAATGTGTAGCTGTATCAGTAGCTACTCCTTCTGTTCCTACATCAATAAAGCTATCAATACCAGATTTAGTTAAGTACTTCATTTTTATTTCTTGTTGTTTTTTTTCTTTTGTTATTCTTCTTAAGAATGCGTACCAAGTAATTTGTGTAAAATATGCAAAAGCATTTGGTTTACCAGTTCTTGTTGCTGCTTCTAAATTATAATTTCCAATTGCTTTTAAACAATTTTCAACTGCGTCCATTACCATTTCTTCTCTATACGTATATCTTATAAAGTTTGCTTTGTGTGATAAACCTTCTGCTATTCTAAGAAAACATTGAGCTATATAATCTGGAACTGTAGGAATCTTTTTGTCAGTTTTTCTGGCTTCATCTACTTTCTCAACGTATTCAACTACAGCAGTAGAGAAATCAGAATTATTAACATAATGTATACTTTTTTTACGTGTCATTGTTCAAACCTTTATTTTATAGTATTATTATACACTAATTTTTAATAAAAGTACATATTTAAATATTTCTCTTAGTGTTAAAAATAGTAGTGTACAAATGGTGAAAAGTGTGGTAAAATAAGATAGTATATCTGAGGAAGAGGGGATATACCCTATTAATGGAAAGTACTTTTAGGTTTAAATTTAATTATTTTATTACTATCGTCAGAATCAGAAACATAATCTTCTTCAACTGCGCCATATTTTCTAATTAAAAAGTCATCCATCTCATCATCTGTCAAGTCTCTTAATTCATTTTGTATTTCATCTAAATTCGCATATACCTTTTTACTAGCAATATTATTAGTTTTTATATCTGTAGTTATACGATTCAAACAGTTTTCATAATGTTTTAATATATTACTGGATGGAATCGTAGTTACAATTATATGAGAAGAATTTAAAGTTTGCATAGATTCTGGATCATCTTGAAATGACATCCAAGGTCTAAAAGCAAAGAATCTCCAACCTCTTTGATAGTCTTCAACTGAAACAACCTTTAAAGCTTTTTTTATAAGAATGTCTCCGGATTCATCACCGGTATCCCATTCAACAACTTCACATATTATTTCATCATTATTAGTAAGTTTAAATTGTTTTATAGTCATAGATCTACTCTATAAGTTTTATGATTAAATTTTTCTCTTCCGTATATTCTAAGTCTTTCATCAGCATGTAATATGCCAAAATTCTTTTTAGACTTCCAAGTTATATCATCAATGATATCATAAAGTGTAGTACTTTTGCCATCATCTGTTTTTCTTAAACCTCTTCCTATGCTTTGCAAAACTCTTATCTGAGATTTAGAAGGAGATGCAAAGACTATATTATGTAGATTCCTAATATTTATACCTGTACTAAATGTACCAAGAGAAGCAACTGTAATAGAATCTTTCTGTTTTTCTACTATTGCTCTTATGGCTTCTCTATCTGTAGCAGCAGTTTCGCCAGATACAAAAAAAACTTTGCGCGTTTCATCTACTTCATCTTTTATTAACATGTAAAGAGGTTTACCGTGCTTTTCTACGTAGTTATATAAAAGCAATGTATTACCTTTAAGATCAAGTGTTAAGTTTTTTATAAATGAATTACGCTTACTGTTTGTAACTATAAATTCTAATTCTTCTTGATATGTTTTTTTACCAAAATCTTTTTTAACTTGTTCACTATAATTTAATATGATTCTTTTAATTGCTAATTTTGCAAGAGTATCATTATCTTGTAAAGCTCTTGTGCTTGTAACTCTATAAACTTTTCCAAACAATCCTTGTAATACTAACTCGTGTGTAAGTGCACCATCTAACGTTCCGGTTGTGCCAAATCTATATTCAGCTTCAGTACATTTATTCATTATCGTTGTTAATGATTTTGATTTAAATCCATGACACTCATCTCCAAACACGTTACCAAACCGATGAAACCAATCGTGCTGAAATCTGTATATAGATTGCCATGTGCTAATAATAACTCTCTTAGTTGTATTTTTATCTTTACCTGAATATATTCTATGACAATTTTTTTCTACATCATAACCATAAGTTTTAAAATCATTATACATTTGTTCAACTAAAGAAGTAGTTGGTACTATTATAAGAACATCTTTTTCGAAAGATGATAGTAAATATCGCATAAGAACATATATTATTAATGATTTGCCAGAACCTGTTGGCGATAAAAGAATAGCATTCTTTCTTTGTATTCCAGTGCATACAGCATCAAACTGATAATCTCTTATTTTAAAAGGTAAATTTAACGCATCAATAAATTTCATCATAAAATCTGGATTAATTTTATTACCTTCATTAGGACTACCATATTCTGATTCTTCTATATCAATTTCGTATTCTCTGCTTTCAGCAAAAGAAAGTATTTGCGGAAATAGTCCTGCAGATATTTCACCAGTAATTTGATTATATAATCTTATTTTACCGTCCCATAACCTATTGCGATACGCAGGCATAAACTTATAACCAGGCACATAGAAAGAAAAAAACTCTCTAAGTTCTGCTCCTACACCTCTATCACAGTCAACCTTTAAGATTGAATGATTTAATTTCCTGACTCGAATTGTTTCCATTTAATTATATTTGATATCGTTTGATGACGCCATTTTAAGTTTTCAATAATTTCTGTTAATGTTTCTATTACTGTTTTCCAATATTGTATTTTTTCTTCTGATTTTTGTATTTCCGGATCACTATCATAATAATATTCCATTTCACCTTTTAATATTTTAAGACCATCAAATGGATCGGGATCCCAGCCTTTTTCTTTTAAAGTTTCTTGATCCATCTTTCCATTATAATATAACCATTTATCTTTTAATAAACGCTTTTGATCATATTCAGCCCGTCTTAATTCTAATTTAGCTGTTGACCATATTTGTATATATTTTGCATGTAATATTGGGGTTTGACGAGAAGTATCGTCGAGTTGATTATTATTAATAATACAGTCTGTTTGCCACATTTCGTGGACTTTTTTCAAATCAATCATTATGTCTCCAATAATATATATTAACCAGTTACGCTACCAGTTACATCAAATGAATCTGTAATTGCGCCTGTCGTTGGATTAAATATTTTAATATCAAAATATGTAAATCTAAAAGACGCACCAAATGTTAAGAACGATTCAGCACCGCTTGTTGCTTGAAATTGTATATCAGTCAATGCTACTGGTATACTATCTCTATATGTTATTTGTGCTACAGCGTTGTTTGCACTATTTAATATTGATAACGTAATATCTGATTGTGAAGGTGGACGCTGTGTAGCATTTTTAAATCTGTCTAAAGGTGTTACATTATCTTGATCGAGTATTCTTCTCATCCAATTATGCATTTCAATATAAGACTTCATATCTTCATCTAAAATAATATTTGCTAGCATTTCATTGTAAGTTAACTTATCACCTATAAATGGTATAGCTGCAATTTTCTTATATCCAATATCTGCGCTGTTCATAATAACACCAGCATGAGTAAAATCCTGGCAAAAGAATTCTAAATTCGGATAATTTTTTCTATCTATAACTAGCTTAAAACCAGTAGGTTGTAGATAATTGAAGTTAGTGGTTAATGCCATCTTTACACCTACAGTTTATTCCACCACAACTTCCTTTTATTGGTCTCTTAAGCATAGATGCTAGTGACAAGCTTGAAGCTATGAATGACATGAATACAAATAATGTTACTAAAAATATTTCCATAATACTATTTATATAAAAAAAAGAGGGACTTGCGCCCCTCTTTTGATATTATAGTACTAAGACTTAAGCACCTAGAATATTATCGACTCTGAAGATTCTATAATATTGGTTAGTCTTAACTGCGGCTAAACCATCAGCAGGTGTTGCACCTACGAATGGGTTTGATGCCATTCCATACCTGGTTTTAAAACCAATTTTTGGCTGGAATGTATCTTCACCAACAGCACGTACCATTGTTAATGGAACGTATGGGCAATAGAATAAGCCAGCATCGTATGGATTAGTACCTTTGTAACCAACAGTTACATAGTTAGTATTTGCATACGGGTCTATGTAAACTCTTGTTCTACCGTTCAAAACACCAGCAAAAGTATTACCTGTGTCATCAACATTTAAGTTTGTTGACATTGCAGGTGTATAGTCTAACATACCAGCTGCAGCTAATGCAGATGCTACGTCAGATGAACATATGATAAAGTTTCCTTTACCTCTACGTGTCTCGATTGCAATTCTATTACATTCTCTTTCGATCTGTAATACAAGTCCTTTGAACTTTTCTACTGACCATCTACCGTCTGCATCTGTCTGTACATCGAAGATACCGTTAACAGCAGTGTTAGTCTGTAGAGCACCAGTTTTAGCTTGAGAGTTAATAGTTCTGATAACTTCTCTATTGATTTCAGCTAAGATTTCTGTTGACAAGATGTTTGCCAATTCTGTCTCAGCGTCAAGACCATGAATTGCTTTAAGGTCTTGAGCTAGTTCTAAGCTGTATTCAGCTTTAAGAGCTCTTGACTTAGCAGTCACAGTTGCTTTTTCAATAGTGAATCCCATCTCTCTGAATGAAGACTCTCCAGTTGAACCTAACTTTTCAGCTTCACCTGTTGTCATACCACCAGCAGCTAATGCTGTTAGTCTGGCATCGTCAGCAGTTGAATCTGAATCAAGATTTGTTACGTTAAGACCAGAAGCGTTATCTGAGTCGTGAGTACCAGCACTGTCACCAGAAAACTGAGTCTCAGCTTCGTTGAATAGTGCTTCTCTATTTCCTGTGGATCCACCACCATATCTTGACTTCATGGCAAAAATTAAGCCAGTTGGTCCGGACATAGGCTGAACACCACAAACGTCATATGCCATTAGGTTTGGCATTGCACGCCTTACAAGTGCGATTAATACTGGATTCCAGTTTGCTACTGATGTTGTTGCATTTCCTGGAGCTGCTTCTGAGATCAATCCTTCTTCTCTAAGAGCGATTTCCTGATTCTCAAGTACTGCAGCAGTCACAGCTTTCTTATGGTGATCTGTAATGGCGCCAGCTGACTCTTCGTTCAGTACTGGTGCCCACTTTTCGATCAATCTATCGTATGATACTGTCATTTTTTAGGACTCCCTATTTATTTGCAGTTTTTTTGATTGCTTTAAGGTAAGATTCCATTGAACCTGTTGACTCAACTAATGGTGAATCATCATCTTCAACAATTTCTTCCTGGGTTTTTGCAGCCTTAGAGAAATATGATTCTTTTAACTGAGCAACTTTCTTTGCGAAAGTTTCTTCGTCATCAAAATCAACGTTTTCTGCTAATGACTTTAGCTTTTCGACTTGAGTTTCAGCCAAATCTTTGGTAGCTTCTCTAATGATAGACTCCCTCTTATATGTCTCTAACTCTTCAGCCATTCTAATTGACCTTTCAGTTGATTCATTGAGTTGTGCCTCAAGTTCTTCAACATTTTCTGCGAGTTCGTCAACAAGATCAACTTTATCCTCTGGTACCTGAATGTGAGACTCAACAAATAAGTCTTTTAACTTATTCATAAAATCTTCAGCAATTTCAGTTCTTAAACCATTTTGGATTGCTAACTTGTTGTCTTCCATCCAGCCCTCAACTACGTAGTTTAGGTAGCTGTCTACTTTTTCCACAAGGTCCTTTTTGGTGCTTTCGATTTCTTCTGAAAGCTCCTCATTATACTTCTCTTCTAATCTGTCAATCTCTGCATTTATTTTTGCATTAATTGCAGCTTCAAAGATAGTTTCTGCTTTCTGCTTGAATTCATCTGACAGTGTAGCTTCTTCATTAACAAGTGCTTTAAGATCATCTTTAAAGTCAACTTCAATTTGAACTTGATCTCTAATTTCTTCTTCTGCAAGTTGATCACCTTCAGCTTCAAAATTTTCGTATTTACCATTATACATGGCCATTAAAGACTGTTTGTTCATACCTTGCATTTTACCAACCATAGCAGCAATAACTCCTGCTTTAGTTTTTGGCATTGGATCTTTCTTAGTATTGTCACCTTTACGCTTTGGAGCGGTTCCAGTAGCATCACCTGCTTTGTCAATAGAAGCAACTGACTGAGCTTCAGCATTCTTAGGATCGTGAGTTTGCATTTCCAAGATTTCCTCATCGTCTTCTTGGAGTTCCACGTCCTGATCTTCAACTATATCTTTATCAGTCATTTTAGACTCCTTATTTTGATTTTAATAACGAGAGGAAATTTTTAAACTCACGAACTTGTGTCTCATAGAGATCAGCGCGTGGAGCCTTTTTAATTTCAGTCTCCATTCTTTCAATTGTTTGTGCTTCTATAATACCGTTATTCCAAACCCATTCAACACCTTCCATTATCCCATTAACAAAAGCGCTAGGTGCGGATGGATCTTGCACGATGTCTATCGCGTTAAGAATATAATCGTCATTGACGACCATTGCGTTATTACGCTGGCTCAAACTTCCCATACCACGAGTCGATACACCGAAAGTAACTCCGCCATCGAGTAAGCCTTTAACAACTTCTCCCATAGGGGTGTTCAGTATCGATGCTTTGCCCACAATATCATTTCCCTCAAATCTGAGTTCATTGATCTTGTGAGAAACTTTATCTAAATTAACGGTCGGACCTTCAGGATGATTCAGTTCTCCGACTGCTCTTCCTTTTAACACTTGGTCATTATTGTATTTACCTAGTGCCTTTTCCATTA
>Ga0129342_1001340_pt1 | contig 10978 bp, 11 predicted proteins | sample CPBDNA_5_FD_94426 | JGI IMG/M metagenome (GOLD analysis project Ga0129342, IMG submission 94426) | Freshwater to marine salinity gradient microbial communities from Chesapeake Bay, USA - CPBay_Sum_15_0.2_DNA | ecosystem: Environmental > Aquatic > Marine > Coastal | place: USA: Chesapeake Bay...
AAATGACCGATATTGAGTTCCATGACTTCGGGAAAGGCCGCGATCGGTTGTACCGTGTCATAGGTGATCCCATGCCCTGCGTGGACCTCAAGCCCTAGGGAATGTGCATATGCAGACATTTCCCGCATGCGTTCTAACTCTGCATCACGTTCCTCAAAACGACCCTCTGCATGAAAATCACAATAAGACCCGGTATGTAGTTCGATAACCTGTGCCCCAATGCGATGCGCCGCGTCGATTTGCCTTTGATCGGCAGCGATGAAAATAGATACACGGCTGCCAGCCTCACGCAATGGCGCGATAAAATGGGCGAGCCGATTTTCTTCGCGTGCCACTTCGAGCCCCCCCTCAGTGGTCCGTTCCTCACGTTTTTCAGGGACAATACAGACCGCATGGGGTTTATGGCGCAATGCGATGGCTTGCATTTCATCCGTGGCGGCCATTTCAAAATTCAGGGGCACGCGCAAAGCATCAACAAGGCGCTCAATATCGTTGTCTGAAATATGGCGCCGGTCTTCGCGCAGATGCGCAGTAATCCCATCCGCGCCGGCCTCTTCGGCAAGCTTGGCTGCACGCACCGGATCAGGATAGGCAGAACCACGCGCGTTTCTAACGGTCGCAACGTGGTCGATGTTAACACCCAACCTTAATTTTCCATGCGACAACATAATGTTACTCCTTCAAAATAGGTGCAAATGAATGCGGTTACGCTTTCTATTTTGTCAATGTAGGTTTTTTCTTTTTAAGAGAAAGTAGCTTTTCCTTTAAAAAACCTTTTCGTCTTTTTTGATAAGCAATCACCAGAGGAAGGCTTAAATAATAGACAATCAAGGCCATGATCAGCCCCGGCGCAATTCCCCCAATCAGGTAAGGCAGAAACACTTCTTGGTAAAATACTTGAAGATTTGACCAATCGGCCACCTGATCTGTGAAAAGCGCAAATATATTGTCACGAAGATCGCGCCATGCATCAATAAATTTTCCTCCAAGAGAGCGCTCAACCGAATGAGGCTCTAAGGTTTTTCCAAGCAGAAAATGACCCGTTTGCAATGACACCACGCCAATGGGAACATAGGTCAAAGGATTGCCGAAAAATGTTCCCAAAAGCGCCGCTAGAATATTCCCGTTCAAAAGCTTTGCAACGCTGGCGGCAAAAAGAAAGTGAAATCCGTAAAACGGAGTAAACGTCGTAAACACACCGATACAAACCCCGCGTGCAATGCGTTGCGGTGTATCCGGCAAGCGCCGAAGGCGGTGTTTCACGTATTGAAATGCGCGTGTCCAACCGCCTTCGGGCCAGAAAAATTCCAGCAAAATTCGTAGGATTGGGCGCCTATCGCGACGTTTAAACACAAGTTTCTCTTTGCTTATTGTAGGATTAACTGCTCATTTATTCTTGGACGTGCGCGGCGTAAACGCTTTAGTGCTGCCACTTGCACTTCAGCTTCGAGAACGGTTGTTACAGCGTGAAGATGTTCTATGTCTCGCAGTTCGACATTCATTGTAAGGCGATAAAAATCCGGATTTCGTTCGATGAACTCGAGCTCGGAAATGTTACCTTGTGCTTCCCCGATCAACGTACAAACGCGTCCCAATACGCCAGCATCGTTTGCAATTGTCATATCCAAAGTCACTGGATAGACGGCCGCATGTTTCCCAGAATGCCAATGGAGATCCAACCAAAGTTCAGGGGAATCTTCGTATTTGGCAAGGCTGTCGCAATCGATTGCGTGAACAGACACGCCATGTCCCTCGGTCATAATTCCAACGATACGTTCCCCGGGCAAAGCTTGGCAGCAGGGTGAGCGTGAAAAAGATTGCCCTTGCCGAAGACCAATCACCGCACGACGGCTATCCACCTCCGGTTCTTTATCCACTGACAAATCTGCATAAACCGATTGCACCACATCACGCGCGCGCAATTCTGCATTCCCAAGGCGCGCCAAAAGTTCATTGACGTTTGGGAGGCGCAGTTTCTTTGCAGCGGTTTCAAGAACTTTGTCCGTTGCTTTTTTGCCAAGGTGTTCAAAAGCTGCACGCGCCAGTTCCTGTCCCATAACAATGTGCTTTTGGCGGTCAGCGTCACGCAAAGCGCGCCGGATTGCAGATTTCGCTTTACCTGTTTCTGCCATCTCGAGCCACGTGCCTTGCGGATTTTGTCCCTGTGCAGTGATAATTTCAACTGACTGACCATTGCGCAACCGTGTCCAGAGAGGAACACGCAGCCCATCCACCTTTGCCCCAACACAGCGGTTTCCGACAAACTCTGTGTGGATCGTATAGGCAAAATCAATGGGTGTTGCCCCTTTGGGAAGCTTGATCACTGCGCCTTTCGGGGTAAAGCAAAACACTTTGTCAGTGTACATTTCAAGTTTGACCGCCTCTAGAAAGGCATCATGATCATCTTCTGCTTCGAATTGTTCAATCAGAGAATGGATCCATTTATAGGGATCTACGGTAAAGGGGTTTTCGCTGCGCTCTCCGTCGCGATAGGCCCAGTGCGCAGCAACACCACTTTCAGCAACATCGTGCATCTGATAGGTGCGGATCTGAACTTCGACCCGCTTTCCATCCCGGCCGGAAACTGTGGTATGGATTGACCGATAGCCGTTGGATTTGGGCTGACTGATATAATCTTTGAACCGACCCGGGACCGCGCGCCAGCGCCGGTGGATCACGCCCAAGATGCGGTAACAATCTGCATCCGTTTGCGTTATGATCCGAAACCCGTAGATATCAGAGAGGCGGGAAAAAGAAAGATCCTTTTCCTGCATTTTGCGCCAAATGGAATAGGGTTTCTTGGCACGTCCATAGACTTCGGCGACAATCCCGTCAGCTTCCATTTCCTGAAGCATATCCGATGAAATGCGCTCAACCACATCGCCGGTTTCTTTCTGCAGTTTAATAAAGCGTCGAATTATAGAGGCACGCCCCTCGGGGTTTAGAACTTTAAACGAGTGATCTTCTAAATCTTCTCGAATGGACTGCATCCCCATGCGACCCGCCAAAGGCGCAAAAATATCCATAGTTTCACGGGCTTTTTCCATTTGCTTGGCAGGCGGCATTGCTTTTATCGTGCGCATATTATGCAGCCGGTCTGCGAGTTTCACCAAAATCACGCGCACATCTTGGGCCATTGCCATCAAGAGTTTGCGAATGTTTTCAGCTTCTTTGGTTTCGCTCGACGTGAGCTGCATCTGTGTCAGCTTCGTCACACCATCCACAAGATCGGCAATTTCAGGGGAAAATTTTTCTGCAATGTCTTTTTTGGTCGAACGAGTGTCCTCGATCGTATCGTGCAAAAGCGCAGTAATGATCGTGGAGTCATCCAGCTTTTGTTGCGCCAGAATCATTGCCACTTCTACCGGATGTGAAAAATACGGCTCGCCAGAGCGGCGAAATTGGCCCTCGTGCTTCAGCTTTCCATACTCATAGGCTGATTTAATCATACCTATGTTTGATTTTGGATTGTAAGCTAGGACACAATCAATGAGTTCTTGGGCATCTATCATACGCAAAAACCCAACATGCTATGTATTAGCCTTGCCCTTGTGCAGCCATCAATGCGCGCAGTAGCTTTTCTTCTGACATATCGTCTTCTACTGGGCGATCCTGCTCTCCGCTCATCAGTAATGACATGGAGTCATCTTCCGGCTCATCGACCTCAATCTGGGTTTGATTTGATTCAATAAGACGTTCACGCAATGCATCGGCAGATTGGGTTTCGTCAGCAATTTCGCGCAAAGACACGACTGGGTTCTTATCGTTGTCACGATCCACAGTCAGCGCAGACCCTGCAGATATTTCGCGCGCACGATGCGCAGCAAGCATCACAAGCTCAAATCTGTTAGGTACTTTGTCTACACAATCCTCAACCGTCACACGGGCCATGTTCATCTCCGAAGTCGCAAAACGCCAATCAAGCCGTTGATGTAAGGCCTCCCACCCTAAAAGACAAGTCAAAAACTCAAAACGGTCTTATTTCTTCGCGCTCTTTGGGCGAAAGTTGGGCGTACATCTCTTTCACTGATATCTGAAGCACCGGATGCACCCAATCCGGTACGATATCCATCAGGGGGCCCAGAACAAAGGCTCTCTGATGCAATCGGGGATGAGGTAATATCAGAGTGCCCGGAGCCTCTTTTAATTGTCTTTCCAGTGGGAGCTCTGACCAATATGAAAATTCATTTATATTTGGCCTCACCGCATCACCATAGGAAAGTAGATCAAGATCAAGCGTGCGCGGCGACCAGCGCTCTTTTCGGATACGTGCATTTTTTTGTTCGACCTCATGCAATACTGACAAAAGATCTTTTGGCTCTAAATGCGAACGAATCAAAATCGCCGCATTTACGAAATCTGGCCCTGATCCACTCGGAAATGCGGGGGTCCGAAAAAAACGGCTTATTTTTTTTATTGTAATCGAATATCCTGCCAAAGAATAAATCGCTGACGAAATCATATCCACAGGGTTGAGCAATCCCCATTCCAGATTGCTTCCTAGACTGATTAGACAACCAATAGACCTATGAGAAGGCATAGCTACACCTTTGTGACACAAACAAAACTTTTTTGTACGTGCAAAGTTCTTGCGAGAAGTACACACAATGTCTAGTAGAGATTTTTATCTGGTATTTAAAAAGGTTAAGTCTTAGCTGCACAAAAACCTTGGAAGGGAAATTAATGTTTTACAAAGACGAACGGCTTGCGCTGTTCATAGACGGCTCAAACTTATATGCCGCCGCAAAATCATTGGGATTTGACATCGATTATAAACTTCTGCGCGCCGAATTCATGAGGCGCGGGAAAATGTTGCGTGCATTTTACTACACCGCTCTGTTGGACAATGAAGAATATTCTCCGATCCGCCCTCTGGTCGACTGGTTGAACTACAACGGTTTTACCATGGTGACCAAAACGGCCAAAGAATACACAGACAGCCAGGGGCGTCGGAAGGTTAAAGGCAATATGGACATTGAGCTTACCGTGAACGCTATGGAGCTCGCCCCACACGTCGATCATATTGTACTTTTCTCCGGAGATGGAGATTTCAGACCTTTGATCGAAAGTTTGCAACGCCAAGGCGTGCGTGTGTCTGTTGTGTCTACGATCCGCAGCCAGCCACCAATGATCGCGGATGAGCTTCGTCGGCAAGCTGATAACTTCATCGAACTGGATGGCCTCAAAGATGTGATTGGGCGGCCCGCACGCGATGATGAGGATGGCGAAATAGATTACTCCATCAACCCTTGATGAATTCTGTGTAAGTCGGAAATTTATCGCAATGACACCGCGAAGGGCCCCTTAGGGCATGGCGAAATCGAGCACGCGTGGCTGAAGCCAAGGACGCGTGTCGCAGAATTTAGCAAGCATTCACGAAGAAACTTCGTTTAGGGGGTCCATTTCAAATCCTTTAGGAACTTTTTTGATCATCGTTAAGGCTAGGACCCATCCATTTGGATATCATCTTGTCGAGTTCTTCAAGTTTCACTGGCTTACTCAGAAAATCATCCATACCTGCGGCATAGCATTTATCAGCCTCACCCAGAAAAGGGTTGGCTGTGATCGCTATGATCGGGGTTCTCAGCAGTCGGTCAGTCAATTCATAATCGCGAATTTTTTCTGCTAATCCGAAGCCGTCCAATTGAGGCATATGGCAATCGCACAAAACCAGATCAAAGTCCCCTGTTAGCCATAAATCATAACCCTCATTGCCGTTCGAGGCCAGTTCGTACGAATAGCCGAGCGTTTTGAGCTGCTCGGCCAAAACAAACTGATTAATCTCGTTATCTTCGACAACCAGTATATGAAAATCTTCCCGCCCCTCAGCAGCCGCTTCTGCTTTGGGGGCAATCGTTTCAACCCTGACCTGCACATCCTCATCCGTTTTCAATATGATGTTCTCAGACAGTGCTTGCCAATAACGGGATGGCAGAAGTGGAAAATACGGGACCATATTTATGTTTTGGGGTGGGATTTTGCTTGGGTAGAGGGTTGACTCAAAGCTTATGATCTCTGTCTCAGGACGCAGGATAGCCACATCTTTAGCTATCGCTTCCAAAGTTGTGGTTGTGTGCCCCGGAACCGATAGGACGATTTTACAAATTTGTTTAGGAGATTTCAAAACCTCAAAAAAGGCATCTCTATCCGTGTAGCCATCCCACGAAGCGCCAGTTGCTTCAGTGTAATTCTTCAAAATATTGACGAACGCAGCATCTGTAACATATGCGACAACGGATGTGTCCTTGAGATTGGGTAAAGCCGTGCTTCCCTGCGCGGCGAGCATTGGAAGATCAATAATGAACTTGGCGCCTTCGCCGTAAACGCTTTCGACGTTTAAGGTACCATCCATTTTGGACACCAGTCGCTGCACGATTGATAACCCAAGACCCGTTCCTCCAAACTGGGTAAATGTTGTTCCCTCAGCTTGAACAAAGGGGTTGAAAATTGCATCCAATTTGTCTTCTCGGATACCTACACCATTATCCGCGACCCACAGACGAAAGGTTTCATCATCAACCTTGTCCAGATGCACATATACCATTCCTACCCGGTTCAAGTCTGCGTTCGAGGAAAATTTGATCGCATTTGTAATCAGGTTCAACGCAACCTGACGTAACCTCCCCGCATCAAAACTGATCTTACGTGGCAAATCCGCGTCATACCCGATCAGCAAGATAACTTTCTTGGTTGCTGCCATTGGCGTTACGCTTAGGATGACGCTTTCAAACCATGGTAAGAGTGGGACCTCAACAGCCTTCAGTTCAAGCTCAGCGGCATCCAATTTTGCCATATCCAATATATCGTCGATGATACGAAGCAACGAATAGGAACTATCCTGCATGACTTTGAGCTTACTGATTTGGTCTGCCTCAAGTTGGCTCGCCATCAAGACATCAATCATGCCCACAATGCCGTTCATCGGCGTGCGGATTTCATGGCTCATATTTGCCAAAAAGGTCGACTTTGCGGCATTTGCCTCTACTGCGGCTTTGTTTGAGAGATAAATCTGTTCACTGTAGGTATTCGCAATAAGACCGGCGCTTCCCAATTGAATAGAAATGACGACCAAAGTTGAAATCACAACTGGCAGTTCAAAATAAGTTTTAGCAATCTCAGGACCAACAATCACAGTTCCGAAAAAATTGCTCCCCAAAACCCAATGAACTGCCCAAAGGCCAATTGTCATTAAGACAAAAAAGGCAATCCAAAAACGCTCATATTTAAGTGAATAGGTGATAAACGGTCCACCTACAGCAGAAGCAAAGAGGAACGGCACATTTCCAGCATCATCCACCAGAAAACATCCAATAGTTATAGCCAAAAGGCCCATACCCATCCAAATATTGCGCCCGAGTAAATGATGCTCTTTATTGATCAGAAATATGGCAATTAAAGATCCCAATCCGGCCAGCAAAGCGAGCCCCAGCAGACTGGCATAGCCAAAGATGAAGCCCATCAATGCCCAAAATGCTGAAATCAGCAGGACAACGTAACAGGCAAATTTGACAATCTCCAGACGACGATGAAGCGAGGCTTTTTCCACCTCGTCTTCCATTTCGACGCTATCGATAAATTGATCCATCCATAAAATCTCACACCGACATACTTTCCAAAGTATATAAAGGCAGAATAAAGTTTTTTATTATGATTTGAAACCTCTGAAATATGAGAGACAGTTTTTGCACAAATGCGAATTTTCTATTTACCCGCACAGCTGGGTCAATTACCTTCCTTAATTGCGCGCCTACGACAGGATGTTTCAGAAAAATGACATTGCCACCACTAAAACTATACCTCGCCGCGCCCCGCGGGTTTTGCGCCGGAGTAGACCGTGCCATTAAAATAGTCGAAATGGCCTTGGAAAAATGGGGCGCTCCGGTCTACGTTCGCCATGAAATCGTCCATAATAAATACGTTGTGGACGGCCTGCGCGAAAAGGGCGCTGTTTTTGTTGAAGAGCTCTCTGAATGCCCTGACGACCGGCCTGTGATTTTTTCGGCCCATGGCGTGCCCAAAGCTGTGCCCAAAGCCGCAGAGGCACGCAATATGGTTTTTGTGGATGCAACCTGCCCTTTGGTGAGCAAAGTCCATATCGAAGCAGAACGTCACCATGCGGCCGGACTTCAGATGGTGATGATCGGACATCAGGGGCATCCAGAAACCATTGGAACGATGGGACAGTTGCCTGAGGGAGAGGTGTTGTTGGTGGAAACACCCGAAGATGTTTCCGACTTGACTGTCAGAGATCCGCAGAAACTGGCCTATGTCACGCAAACAACCCTGTCCATCGATGATACAGCCGATATCGTCAGCGCGTTGAAAGACCGTTTTCCCGCCATCGTTGGACCGCACAAAGAAGATATCTGTTACGCCACGACAAACCGTCAAATCGCGGTCAAGGAAATCGCACCAAAGGTCGATGCGCTTTTGGTGGTCGGCGCGCCAAATTCGTCAAATTCAAAACGATTGGTCGAAGTCGCATCCAAAGCAGGTTGCGGCTACGCACAGCTCATCCAGCGTGCTGAGGAAATTGACTGGCGCGCCCTTTCAGGAGTATCTGCGATCGGGATCACCGCCGGCGCCTCTGCCCCCGAAGTCTTGATCAAAGAAGTGACAGATGCCTTCGCCAAACACTATGATGTCGTTATTGAAACCGTTGAAACGGCACAGGAAAATGTCAATTTCAAAGTGCCGCGCGTTTTGCGTGAACCCGCATGAAATCTGATATATGTGTTAAACGATAGACCTTGAAACAAAGAGAATTGATGGCCGATATCCCAAGATCAGCGCTATATTTAGGATTGGCAGGCGTGCTCCCGTTTCTCTGGGGTGTCCTGACACTTTATCAGCCCTCACTTTCGGAATGGACCATAAAAATGATTGGGCCACGTTTTGTGGGACCATATGTACAACTCTTTTACGGCGCGGTCATTTTATCCTTTATGTCTGGTGTTCTTTGGGGGTTTGCAACCAAGGCTGAGGGCAAAGAAGCCGCCATCGGATACACGCTGTCAGTCGTTCCTGCACTTTGGGCGTTTTTCATGACGGGCGGCGGGCCAGAGATTGCATCGCGAAACCTGATTGCTGGGTTTATCGGTCTTTTGGCATTGGATTGGTATTTCTGGTCCTCGGGTCAGGCCCCAGTTTGGTGGATGCGTTTGCGCTTGCTCCTTACCGGATTGGTTGTCCTCTGCCTCTTCCTAGGGAGGATCCCATGAAGCCCGATGCCACAACCATTGCGGTTTATGATGCCAAGACCCTAGAATATAAAAAATTGGGGCCATCAACCGACGAACGCAAAGTCGAAGTGAGGTTTGCCCAATCGCTTCCTCGGGGCGGAACGGTCTTGGATTATGGATGTGGCCCCGGGCGCACTGCGGGATATTTTGCGCGACAGGGACTGATTACACACGCCTTTGACGCTTCCAAGGAAATGGTGAAACTCGCGCGCGAACATTCAGGTGTCACAGTCTGGCAGGCCGGATTTGATACATTTAGCGCCCCTGATACTTACCATGGCATTTGGGCGAGCTTTTCACTTCTTCACGCTGTACGAAGCGACATGCCGGTACTGCTCGGCAAAATTCACGAAGCCCTGAAAGTTGGCGGGAAATTCTACATCGCGCTAAAACTCGGTCAGGGCGAAGCGCGGGATGGATTGGGCCGCCTCTATACCTATTACGAAGAAGAAGAGCTTCGCGTGTTGCTCTCCGCCGCGGGGTTTAAATGGCAAAGTCATCGCACCGGCGAAGATGTGGGGCTGGACGGCACCCTTTCCCGACTGATTTCCGTTCTTGCAGATGCCTGATCTTTTTGCATTCACCGACGGGGCCTGTTCGGGCAACCCCGGGCCGGGCGGTTGGGGGGTCGTGCTTCAAGCAAAGGATGGTGACGCGCTGTTGAAAGAACGCGAATTATGTGGCGGGGCGGCGGAAACGACCAATAATCGTATGGAACTGACCGCCGCCATTGAAGCGCTAGAAACCTTGGAACGTGAAAGCAAAATCACACTGATCACTGACAGCGTCTATGTCAAAGATGGGATCACAAAATGGCTTTGGGGCTGGAAGAAAAACGGATGGCGCACTGCGGCGAAAAAACCTGTTAAGAATGCAGAGTTGTGGCAAAAGCTTGATGCCGCCCAAGCCCGTCATCAGGTGACTTGGCAATGGGTCAAAGGGCATGCGGGACAGCCTGAAAATGAACGCGCGGACGCATTGGCACGCCAAGGCATGGCACCGTTCAAGAAAACGCCAAAACCAGAGTAAAAAGAGCCAAAATCAACTGATACCGCCCTTTTGACAGATATTGATATTATGCCGTTTTACCGCGCGGAGCCCACGACGGAAAAACCGGACAAAGCAGCCCTGCTTACGCTTTGTGTCCAATCCCAGCCGATACCTGCCCTTCTGTCGGGCAATGTCATTGGGATCTTTGGGCACCATAAGCTTGACCGCTTTCTCACCCCGTAAGAGGCGCCAATGGTCAAACATATTTTTTCTTTCGCTATTTGTTTATTTGAATTTGGGGCGGTTTTCAGAATGCGCAGGCCTTTGGAGCGCTCCAAATGCCCGTCCAAGTCTAAATGAAACCAGAGATTCTATCTCTGTCCTCAATTTCGGAAATGGACTCGAATTCGTATTCAGGTTTTGGGAAAGTCGCCAAGTATTGTCATGAATACTTAGCTAAAACATTCGATATACAAGATAGCCTAGACCACCCATAGGACCGGCAATAGAACCTGCATTTTGGGCACATACGGACAATTTGCGAAAATGTGTCATGTCTTCCTCCATGCAATAGAAATTCCAGCTTAAAATATTTTAATTTAATACTTTAATCAACTTATATTTGAATACTTTTTTGAAAGGCTATTTTAAGGTAAAATCAGCATAGTCCCCTTTGCCTTCATCAGAGGTAAAGCGGATTTTATCCCCTCTAAAAGACACCTGTTGACAGTTATAGCCGAGTTCCT
>Ga0129342_1001344_pt1 | contig 10963 bp, 10 predicted proteins | sample CPBDNA_5_FD_94426 | JGI IMG/M metagenome (GOLD analysis project Ga0129342, IMG submission 94426) | Freshwater to marine salinity gradient microbial communities from Chesapeake Bay, USA - CPBay_Sum_15_0.2_DNA | ecosystem: Environmental > Aquatic > Marine > Coastal | place: USA: Chesapeake Bay...
AGGCATTTGACGGAACTTTGGTTTCTGACCTTGCACTTATTGCCTCTGGTTCTCCATTGGCAGCTGCTGCCAAAGTCGGTGCAGAAGTAGCGAAAAAACTTTTTGGGTAATAAGAAATGGCAATTCCAGACAACATAAGATCCGTAAATGTTGGTAATAATGTATTTGAGAATCTATATGTTTATGGTATTGCCGAATTCAGTGCAACTTCTCTGTTTAAGGGTGATGCAACTTTTGAAAAAGATGTCACCATTGAAGGTGAATTTAATGTTGATGCTATATCGATTGTTAGAAGACTTAGAGTTGGTGAAAATGGACAAGCATTTAATGTTGATGCAATAACAGAAAAAGTTGGTATATTCACTGCAACCCCACAACAAAAACTTCAGTTTAATTCGGATGAAGACAGCACAGTCGTAATTACTGGTCTTGGTACTGTAGGGATAGGAACAGTAAATCCTGGTGTTGGAGTTAATTCTCTCAATGATTCCACTCAAGGAAAATTAAGTCTTGATCTAGAAACAATATCGGTTAGAAGAAATCTTTATGATTCTGTCGGATATCCTGGTGCTAATGGAGCATATCTTCAAAGAGATGAGTTTGGTATCAGATGGACCGATGTAGAACCAAGTTTTACTGAAGGTATTTTTGTGCAGGATGAAGGAGTTTATATTCCGACAGCTGGTGCCGCTCAATCATTTACTGTATTAAATTTCAGACAGATTAATAGTTTTGGACTTGGAACTGATACCACTATTCCAGTACCAAATACGAGTAATCCACTATTCATTGCGGATATACAAACACAAGATTTATGGGGTTATTCTGGAATAGGTGCCAATGCATCGATTTACAGAATGACAAACGTTGGCATTGGATCTAGTGTTCCTGGCGTAACTTTAGATGTTGTTGGAGGTTCAAGATTCACTGGAATAGTAACAATTGTTGGAAATACATTTATAGATCAAAATCTTGATGTTGATGGTGCCACAACACTTAACAATACACTGGACGTTGACGGTGCTACTACACTCAATAGCACTTTAGATGTTGATGGCGCATCTACTCTAAATTCAACATTAGATGTTGATGGTGGAACCACTTTGAACTCTACACTGGATGTTGACGGTGCGACGACACTCAATAGCACTTTAGATGTTGATGGTGCATCTACTCTAAATTCAACATTAGATGTTGATGGTGCCACAACACTTAATAACACACTAGATGTAGATGGAACGTCTCTGTTTAGAAATACCATAGAACTTGATTCATCTCTCATTGATCTTAATGGTAGCGTTGGTCCAGCGTCAAAAGATTATCGTTTAGCATCAGTTGGAACTGGAGTCTCATGGAGACCAGCTGGTGTAGAAACGCAAAATACAATTTGGGTTACTAAAGACGGAAATGATTCTAACAGTGGATTATTGGAAGGTGATGCAAAGGCAACTGTTGGTGCTGCTGCAACCGTTGCACAAGAGGGAGATACGATTGTAATTAGACCTGGAATCTATACTGAAAATAATCCAATTGGTCTCCGTACAGACGTAACGGTGACGGGACAAGACCTAAGATTAGTTACAATTGTCCCTAGCAATGTCACAAAAGATGTTTTCCACGTGAGAAGAGGATGCTTAGTTGAAAACTTAAACTTTGCAGGATCTAGTGTTTCTGTTGCACATACTGGAGCAGCAGCGATTGCCTTCCCACCAACAGAAGTTGCTGACCAAGCAAACACTGGATATATTCAATTGGGTCCGACAGATGAAGGATCTAGTGGAAGATGGAGATCACCATATATTCGCAATTGCACAAATTTCATGACCAAGAGTATTGGTATGAAGATTGATGGAAATCATGCAACCGCATCGGTTCCTGGAGCAGATTTAAAATCAATGGTCTGCGATTCATTCACTCAATATAATGAAAATGGTATTGGTGTTTCCATTACAAATAATGGATATGCACAATTGGTTTCTATATTTACTATTAACTGTGATATTGGAATCTATGCGGCTACTGGTGGTTCTTGTGACCTAACAAACTCAAACTCATCTTTTGGCAATTTTGGATTGTATGCCGTTGGTTTAGGATCAACAGAATACACTGGTCTCGTAAATGTGAACACCAGTGCAGAGGTTGATACTATCGTTGGTAGTGCTGTATCTGATACTTCTGGCACGTACAGAAGACCTTATGATGGGCAGGCAGTATGGTTTAAGATTAACCTAGACAACTATCCAGACGCTGTTGGTTCTGGAAGAATTACGGCACCACTGCAAAGACTTTCATCAGTCACAGTAACAAATGGAGGATCTGGATATAGTCAGGCAAATCCGCCAAGTGTTATTGTAAGAGATAGTGATGATACTCTAGAACCAAAAGGTCCACAGGGAATTATTGCTGAAGCAAGTGCGACCATAGGTGATGATGGTAGTATAACAGAAATTGATGTGATCAATTCCGGAAGAAATTATCTATCAACACAAAATATTGTTATTGATATTGATGGAAATACTGGTCTTGCCACAGCGGTGATGGAACCAATATACTTTACCATTTCTGAAGCAACTGAGAATGTGTCTGGTATTAGTACAATTACCTTCAATGAATTTGTCCCTTATGAATTATTCCAGAATGATCCAATTGACTTTAAGAGAATTAGTCGTATTCTAACAAGTTCACATTCTTTTGAATATATTGGTACTGGCACTAGCATAAATACATCACTACCCTTTCAGGGTGCAGTTCCAATTAAGGCAAACGAAGTTGTTGCCATTGATGGAGCACAAATTCCGTTTACTAGCACAGATCAAAAAGGTAATTTTGATATTGGATCTGGAATTCAAGTTGATCAGACAACATCAACTATTAGAGGAAGAGATTTTAGTAGAGCAATTCAGGCAGAAGTTACACCACTAATACTTGCATTGAGATAATATGGCAGTCGCACCACTTAACAAATTTCTTACAATAGCAGTTCCTGTTGCACCAGGTGAACAGACTGTTTATACTGCACCCACTGGAACATCTGCAATTGTCCTTTATGCATCTGTTGCCAATGTAGGAATCGGAACATATCCATCATTTACTTTCACCCACAGAAGAACTAGTGTAGCGACAAAAACGGCAGGTAATGTTAGAAATATTAGAGTTATAAAAGAAGCAGAAATACCACCAAATGATTCTTTGGTTGTTATTGATGGTAGATTAGTCTTAGAAAGGACTGCTCTAGTATCGGACTCCATCGTAATTAGTGGTATTCAGAGTGGTGCCGTTGCAATCAGCACGGCATCATATGATAATGTTACGGGAATAACAACAATTACCACAACATCTGCTCATGGGTTTGATGTTAATGATGAAGTTACGATGAGTGGTCTTGCATTTACATGCGGATCATTCACTGGTGGTTTAACAACATCAATTTTTCCATCGCCGCAAAAGTCTTTTATTGTTGATAGTATAGAGGGTTCTGTGGGAACTTCATTGACTTTCACAACAAATTCTGGAGTTGTTAGTGGTATTGCACATACTTATACTGGTGGTGGGCAGGTTGCACCACTTCATATGGAATTTATTATGAGTGTTCTGGAGAACAGCACAACATAAAATATTATGGCTAAGTATATTTCAGGTCGTTCTAAAAAGACTCCACAATCTGCCTTAAGAGATGATAGATATCGTTATCTATCGGTGGCAGATGCTGAACCAAATCTTGGTGATTCACCAACTGCATCAGGATCTCCAGATCTTCCTGTTGGGCAGCAGTATATTATTGTAAGTTTTATTGATAGACCAGGAGAAAGATATTGGATTCCGAACTCTGGTGGTATCATTCCTGGTGCTATTAGTGTATTTGATGAAGGAGTTCTTACTGGCGGATTAAGCACAACATCTCAACTTAATTTTGTTGGTGCAGCAATAACAGCACAGGGAACTGGAACTGGAACAACGCAACCTGGCGTCGCTGTTACGGTTACAGTATTTGCTCCAGGAAACGAAGGAGATATTTTATTTAATTCATCGAATGATTTTTCAACAAATACCTCTAAACTTAACATTGATACATCAACATTTGCTCTAACTGCGGGTGAAAGTATAATTGTTGGTGCAGGTGGATCGGTATTTTCATCTTCCCCAAGTGGAACATTTATCAATCCAGATGATACTGGTAATGTTGGTGTAGGAACATCGGTGGCGACAGCAAAGTTGCATGTTTATGGAGACCTAAGACTTACTGGAAATCTTTTTGATTCCACCAATGAATCGGGAGAAACTGGTTATCTATTGACAAAATCTGCTGATGGAGTCTTGTGGTCTAGAGAAGAGGCTATTATCACTGGTGCTGGTGGAACGATTGGGCAGATACAATTTCACAACTCTTCAGGTTTTGTAGATGGTGCGGATATCTTTTACTATGATACTGTTAGTGATAGAGTTGGTATTGGAAGCACTCAACCAACACAATTACTAGATGTTTTGGGAGTATCCACATTTAGTGGTGGGGTTTTCATTGATGAAATAAGTATCAGTGGTGTTTCTACTTTTACAGGAAACATTGATGCTAATGGTGATTTGGATGTTGATGGAAAAACAGAATTAGATAATGTTAATATATCTGGAATAACAACCTTTGGATCTGATTTAGACATCAATGCTTCTGTTAATATTTCCACAAATCTTGATGTTGATGGAACCACAGATTTGGACGGTCTTAATGTTTCAGAAACCGCCAATTTTACAAGCACAACTGACAATACTCCTGGAAATGTCAACACTGGTTCTGTCCAACTTGATGGTGGTGCTGGAATTGCTAAAAATTTAACCGTTGGTCAATTAATACAATCGCCAAATATTAATGTAACAGGTGTTGCAACAATATCATCATTGGATATAGAAACTGGTTTATTTGATAATTTAACTGTAACTGGAATATCAACACTTGGTAATATTAAAATTGATGGCGGCACAATATACACAAACAGTGGAACATTAACACTAGATAGTGCTGGCAATTCCGTTCAGATTGCATCTAACGATAGGTTAGTTGTTAATAACACCACTCAATCAACATCAAAAGATACTGGAGCAATTGTTGTTGAAGGTGGTGTTGGAATAGAAAAAAATCTCAATGTTGGTGGAGATTTGGGCGTTGATGACATCAGTGCAACAACCGGTGATTTTTCAACATATCTTGAAACTCAAAACTTTAATGCCACTGGAATTTCTACAATTTCCAATTTAAAACTTGCTAGTGGCGTCACTGTTACTTCAATTTTAGATCAGGATACGCTCTCATCAAATAGTGCTACCGCTCTTGCAACTCAACAGTCTATTAAGGCTTATGTTGATGCACAAGTTACGGCACAAGATCTTGATATTTCTGCCGATACTGGAACAATTGCCATTGATCTTGATAGCGAAACATTAACGATTGCTGGCACAACTAATGAGATTGAAACCAGTGCTACTGGAAACACGGTTACTATTGGACTTCCAAATAATGTAACAATTAGTGGAACTCTTTCAGCAAACGGAAACACCGATCTTGGGAATGCAACGACAGATACCGTCACGTTTAATGCTAGGGTTGATAGTAATCTTTTACCATCAACAAATGGAACTGTAGATCTTGGAGGAACTTCCAACAGATGGAGTACCGTTTATGCAAATAATTTCAACGGATCTTTAACTGGTGCTGCATCCACTGCAATAAAATTAGAAACTGCTAGAGACTTTAGTATTTCTGGAGATGGTACTTCTCCAGCAGTGTCTTTTGATGGAACCGCTAATGTAGATCTAGAATTAACTCTGGCGAGTACTGGTGTTGTTGCAGGATCTTATGGTTCTTCTACACAAGTAGGTATTGTAACTGTAGATAGTAAAGGTAGAATAACATCAGCATCTAATATCAATATCGATTTTGGAAATGCTAATGTAGCAACAGCAAATTATGCCGATAATGCAGGAATCTCTACCAATCTTAAAGGTGGTAGTGCTTCACAAATACCTTATCAAACAGCAGCAAACACTACCGCATTCATACCTAACGGTTCTTCAGGACAATTATTACAATCCAATGGAACTTCAGCACCTTCTTGGATATCAGTCGGAGACATTTCTGCAGGTACAGCACAAACGGCAAATAATCTTTCTGGTGGTGCAGCAGGAAGTATTCCTTATCAGGATGCTCCAGGAAGCACTGTATTTTTAACAGAACCTAATGCAAATGGATATGTTCTAACTTATAATAATTCATCTAATGCTCCACAGTGGCAGCAATTATCTTCAATAGATAGAACTTATACACTAGATTCAGTAGATAGTGGTGATAATGTCATTCTAAGATTGAGTGATGGAAGCACTAATGACGATGTAACAATTACTGCTGGTTCTAATATTACTATTGATCCAGTAGCATCTAGTGGATTTACTATTTCTGCTGTTGCTGGTGCTGGATTAGCACCAGACTCCACTATCTCAGATTTAATTAGTGTAAGTGGTGGAACTATTTCTGCTGATGATGCTGGTGCAGATAGAATATTCTTCTGGGATGATAGCGAGTCAAAAGCCACTCATCTTTCCGTTGGTAGTGGATTGCAGATTTCTGGAACTACATTAAGTGCAACTAGTGCTGCTGGTAAGACTTACACATTAGAAGCAGTAGATAGTGGGTCTAATGCTATTCTAAGACTTAGTGATGGTTCCGCAAATGATGATGTTTTAATCACCGCTGGAACTAACATAACCATAGATCCAGTAGCATCTGGTGGATTTACTATCTCTGCTGTTGCTGATGGTGGTGGTGGAGGAATATTATCGGATGTAGATGTTGTACAAGAGAACTATGGATGTACAAATCCAATAACAACTGCTACTAATGCTGGAATCACAACAATTACAATTGGTGAAGACAGTAATGCTTATGGTATTCGTTATGTGCAAGAGACTGAACCAACGGGTGTTTGTGACGGTGATATTTGGTATGATACTTCTGATGCATCTGGTGCATCTGGTAGTTCAGTTATTCCTTCAGGATCTACAATTCTTTTTATCCAAGCAAGTGCTCCAACTGGATGGACTAAAGTAACAAGTCATAACAATAAAGCATTAAGAATAGTTTCTGGAACTGGTGGTGGATCTGGTGGTTCTACTGCTTTTACCAGTGTTTTTGCTTCCAGAACTACTACAGGTAGTGTTGATGCTCATACGCTTACGATTAGTCAAATGCCATCTCACACGCACACTATGAGAAATACTGCATCAGATAACCTTAATGCTGGTGCGTTTGTTAAAAATTTTAATTATATAACCAATACCGGAACGGGATCGAACACAGGATCGACCGGGGGCAATGGATCTCACAGTCATGGATTCACTGGAGGTACAATGGATTTTGCAGTTCAGTATGTTGATGCTATAATATGTCAGAAAGATTAATTTTTAACTATGAAACTTGAACAAGGAAAATACTGCCCTCTAATTAAAAAAGATTGTATAGGACTTCAGTGCTCTTGGTTTACTCAAATTAGAGGAGTAAATCCCAATACTGGAGAACCAGTTGATGAATGGGGATGTGCAATCACCTGGATGCCAATACTTTTAATTGAAAATTCTCAACAACAAAGACAGACTGGAGCAGCAGTAGAGTCCTTTAGAAATGAGGTTGTAAAAACAAGTGAAAAAAATCAACAACTTTATATTAATTCTATACAACAAAAAGTAATGCCAACACAAGTCACTTTATCAAATAATCCAATAAATACATTACCAGATTCAAATCAATGAGAATATCAATTATACCCGAAGATAAAAAAATTTCAATTGATGGAGAAGTTATTTTAGATATTCAGCAAGATATATCTTGGATTGATTCAAATGTTCATGCCGTTCAATGGTATGATACTTGGGGAGAAGTAGAATTCAAAAATTATTCTTCAAATCAAAGAATAGAAGAACTTGGTATATATCAACAAGCAATCGTAGATTTTAACAATGAAAAACAAAGACTTGAAGATGAGAAAATTCTATTCGAAGAGGAAAAAGAAGCAGCAAGAGATTATTGGCAAGAACTTAGACTAATAAGAAATTCTAAACTTTTAAATTCTGATTGGACACAAATTCCTGATGCTCCATTGACAGAAGAACAAAAACTTGCTTGGAAAAATTATCGTCAACAACTGAGAGATCTTCCAGAAAACATTAGTGACCCTAAACCACTGGTTTTGGATGAAAATCACCCAGATTGGATTGCACTTCTTGCACTCATTAAATATTAAACCATAAATAAAAGAGGAATTTTTAAGTATTGAAGAACTTAAAGTACTTTTAGGAATTAGTTAGTATATCTTATGGCAATAAAAATAAGAGATGGTGGTGCTTGGGTAGATGTTAGTGGTGCCACTACATCAGCATCAGATATTCCTTCAGGATCTGTAATGCTTTTTTACCAAGGAAATGCTCCAACTGGATGGACTAAACAGACAACACATAATGATAAGTCTCTCCGTGTTGTAAGTGGAACTGGTGGTGGATCTGGTGGTTCTAGTGCTTTTACCAGTGTTTTTGCTTCTAGGACTCCTTCTGGTTCTGTCTCAGTTACAAATAATTCTTTTACCCTGAGTAATAGTCAAATACCATCACACACTCACGAATTTGGTTCAGACGACCAAATTGCTGGACAGGGTTCATACACCACTCTTGGCAATTTTCCATATGATGCTATCAGTAACACTGGTGGTGGTGGTGTAAGATTAAGAACAAGGACAGACACTAATTTTGGTGGGGGATCTCACACTCACAACAATACTGCTAATTTTTCTGGATCTTCTATGGATTTTGCGGTACAATATATTGATATTATTTTATGTTCTAAAAATTAATGTTTAAATTATTTCCTAATGAATTTTTATTTGAGTCAAAAATTTCAAATGAAGATCAAAAAATCATAGAAGATTATTATTTAAACCAAATAATAAGTAATAATTTTGAAAATCAAAATATCATTCGTTCATCGGTAAAAAGTGATTTTAGAGTTAATGTAATAGACTATAAATTATATACAAATATTATTGGAAAATATGTAAAAAATTTTCTCTTAGAACATTCTGATGAATTTAATTTAAGATTTAATCTTTTTTCTTTTTCAAATTGTTATGACAAAACATCATATATGGCATCTCACCGTCATCCAGGAGCGGATTTGTCTATGATATATTTTCTTACTGATGGTGATGTTACTTCTTTTTATCCATCCAATTTTAAACTCAGGGAGATTGGATCAAAACTTTCAAAATTTATAGAATGGTCTTCAGATTATGATATAATTGCAGAGAAAGGTAAATACGTCATCTTCACTTCAAATTTAGCGCATGGAGTAAATCCATCTGAGAAAAATTCAAATAGAGTAACAATAGCGAGTAATATTAATATTATATGAATAATTTTATATGGGTTAAAAAAAATGTTTTGTCTGAAAAGTTTTGTGATCATTTAATTGATAAATTTGAACAAAGTAATGAAAAAGTTCAAGGAGTTGTTGGACATGGACTGGATATGGATATTAAGCAGTCCATGGACTTAAAAATAAGTCACTATGATATTTGGAGAGAAGAAGATAATATTTTGTGTGAGATTTTGAGAAAAAATGTAAAAGAATATCTAAAATTTATTCCAAAAGAGGCAAAACCTTTTATGGGATATAGAAAAACATCCGATACAGGATATCAGATACAAAAAACTGTTCCGGGTGGATTTTATACCTGGCATGATGATTTTCATAATTCGGAAAATTTGGGCGGAAGAATTTTAACTTACATATGGTATTTGAATACTATCAAAAACGACGGTTACACTGAATTTGTCAATGGTAGAAAAATTCAACCCGAGACTGGAAAAATGCTAATTTTTCCTGCTACCTGGACTTATGCTCATAGAGGGTATCCTCCCAAAAATCAAACTAAATATATCTGTACTGGATGGATTTACAATTATTAAATAATATGAGACTTGCTATTATTGTTCCAAATAAATCAATTGTTATTGATGGAAATTACTTATCTGAAATAGATCAAGACTTGTCTTGGATTCCATCAAATATTCATGCTGTTCAGTGGTATGGGGAATGGGGAGAAATTGAATATACTGATATTGACAATAATGAAAGAATAACAGAACTGGGTATTTTTGAACAAGCAATTATTGATCATCAGAATGAACTTAATAGACTTAAAGAAGTTCAGCAGGAAATAGAAAACAATAGAGATTATTGGAAAGAATTTAGAAGAAGAAGAGATGGACTTTTAACTAATTCTGATTGGACACAGGGGAATGACAGTCCATTATCAGACTCTGCTAAATTATTGTGGAAGACTTATAGACAAAATCTTAGAAATTTGCCAGAACAAATTTCAGATCCAAAACCTCTAGTTGTTGATTTGAATCATCCAGACTGGCCAAAACAACCGATTTAAATTTTAAAGTATTATGGCAAAAATTAAGCAGGGTAATTTCTGCCCTCTCATCAAGAAAGATTGTGTTGGATTAAAATGTGCTTGGTATACGCAGATAAGGGGCACAAATCCAAATACAGGAGAACCAGTGGATGAATGGGGTTGTGCCGTAACATGGATGCCTTTTATGGCAGTGGAAATCGCACAGAAATCAAATCAAACTGGTGCTGCGGTGGAAAGTTTTAGAAATGAAGTTGTGAGGGCAAATCAATCAAATCAACAACTTTACATTCAGGCATTAAATCAGCAAATTTTGCCAGTAAATATAAATCCAATTAATACTTTGGAATCTGAAGATACTTGAAGATAACTACCCAATTGACCTCTTGACACCTGACCCCAGATGCCCTATAATACTAAGGTAATCAACGGAACACCCAATGGGCACCGCACAAGAATCTGTTCTCGGCATCGTTATTGACGTTTGCACTCGCTCCTTCCTTCTGCTC
>Ga0129342_1001347_pt1 | contig 10943 bp, 12 predicted proteins | sample CPBDNA_5_FD_94426 | JGI IMG/M metagenome (GOLD analysis project Ga0129342, IMG submission 94426) | Freshwater to marine salinity gradient microbial communities from Chesapeake Bay, USA - CPBay_Sum_15_0.2_DNA | ecosystem: Environmental > Aquatic > Marine > Coastal | place: USA: Chesapeake Bay...
AATTTCTATAGTAGCGGCTTGTGCATGCTTCATTAGAGGTTCACCACCAGTAAAGCACATATGAATATTATTATCGAATGAACGGTTAGGAATAGTATCCAGAATACGTTCTGCGATATCGGCTGCTGTTGCTTTATTTTGAAGATGTTTAAACTTTTTAGACCATGAATAAGAAGAATCACAACCATATCCAAAGACAGGAAGGTCTTCGATACGATCGTAATCTTCTACTTTAATTTCTTGATATGGAAGTTTATAGGTCGATGGATCAGTTGGATCTTTTTGTCCAAATCCATCGCATTGAAGGTTACATAAGAAGAATCGTAACCAAGCGGTGGGTTCACCTGTATATTTACCTTCACCCTGCATAGAGTAGAAGATCTCTGAGTACACGTACTCTTTAGACATATTTTATCTCCTAGTTTGATTAAAGTAGTGGAAGGGCACTACTGATTAATTACTTAGCTTGTTTTTATTCTTTAAACGTATCTTATCTAACTTTTTCTTCTGTCTTTTTGCAAGATCAAGATGATAACGGTTAGCACGTCTATCAAACGTCATACCACCCATATGGTCGTACTCGTGTAAAATAGCTCGTGCAGGAATACCGTCATACATCTCGGTATGTACTTCACCTTTTTCATCAGCATAACGAATACGACAGTTTGCAGGACGTTTTATTTTAATGAATAGACCTGGATATGATAGACACCCTTCTTCCATCAATACATTCTCTTCAGCAGCATCTACAATACGTGCGTTAAAAAATGCTACAATATTCTCAGGCTCGTTGGGATTACCTACAACAAACACATTATATGGCAAACCTACTTGATTGGCTGACAGACCAATACCACGTCTAGCAACCATAGTCTCTTTTAGATCACGAGCTAATTTTTCAGGATCGACAGGAGGATTCTGAAAGTCAAAAAATTCACATTCTTGTTTAAGTACAGGATCATCCTGTTTAACCAAATCTAAAATCATTCAGCAATCCTACTAAAGTTTAAAATTTTATTATACAACAAGTAACATATAATGGCAGACGAGCTTAACAAGATTAAAAACGGTAAAAAAATGCCAACTACAAAAGGTTTAAAACTTAACATGCCATCTGTTATATGTCCTCACTGTGATAAGAAAGGCGGCGCAAATGGCATGAAGAGATATCATTTTAATAACTGTAAATTACGCAGCGATTCGTGAAAAGTTTTTATGTTTCTCAAAGCGAATAACACTATGGAATTTATCATAGAGCTGATCACCTTTATGACTTATTATAAACACATTCGTGTCAGAAGTCAACTCATTTAGGATCTTTAGGAACTCTTCTGTACCTGTATTATCAAGAGAAGAGTCAAACACCTCATCCATAATAAGAAGATTAGTACTTACTGAGTTACGAAGCTTTGCGATAGCTCTCCATGTGAATAACAATGCTAAGTCAATACGCATCTTCTCGCCTTCAGAGAACGATGCATAAGCAAACGCATCTCTGAAGCGTGACTTGATAGTCTCATTAAAGTTTTCATCTAACTCAAACTGTACAAAGAAGTCCATCGCAGCAAGATACTTATTAATCAGCTTATTCATTACTGGAACATACTGACGAATAATACGTGTTTTGATACCCGTGTCTTTCAAGATTAAAGAAGCGACATCGAGCACGGATCTCTCTTCAATAAGAGATTCTTTTAAACCTTCTAGTTTAACATGTGCTTTCTTTAGCGTTTCTAATTTTTTATTTACTTCGCTATCATCTTGCGAGCTTTTATTAACACTAGCAATATCTTCATTTATACTACTAATTAGTTTATTAATTGCATTAATATGAGAGTTACTATCAGAAATAATTTGTTGCTGAGAAGTAATATTAGATTGTACTTCACTGATTTCTTCAAGACGTTTATTAATTTTATCCCACTCTTCTTTTAATTGAGTAAAACCATCAGACGTCTCTGTGAGAGCTTTTTGTTTTTCATCGATAGTTAGATCTTTAAAATCGTGCTCAATATTCTGCTTACATGTGGGACAGTTATCATGGTCTTGATAGAACTCAATCTCTTGCTCTAGCTTTTTAATTTTCTCTTGAAGCTTGTATTCTAGCTGTTCGATTTTTTTCTTTTTAGTTTTAATACTATCTAAGTCACTAATACTCGCAAGTAACTCATTAGCAGCATTCTGTGCTGCATCTAATGCTTCTTGATATTGTTGTTTTTCTCTTTCAGCTTTTGCAATCTTAACTTCAGATTCATTAATACGCTTTTCTGTATTCTGCTTCAAGTCAGCAATATATTGCTCTTGCATTGAAATTTTTTCTTTTGCAAGGCTAATATTGTAGTCATTATCTTGAATAGAGTTTTTATTATCACTTACTTTGTCTTTTAGTAGAGTATTCATAGTAGAGAAGATTTGAATATCAAGTAAGTCTTCAATAACTTCTCTACGATGCATAGATGGTAGTTGCATAAATGGTACAAACGTACTGCTACCTAATACAACAATCTGACTAAACGATTTATGATTGAGTTTAAGAATATTCTTTTCTAATACTTCCTGATAATCGCGGGCTGCAGCATCTTGATTAAGAAGCTTATCATTTTCATAAATCTCAAACTTATTAGGTTTTACACCTCTAATAATAAGATATTTTTTCTTACCAATGTTAAACTCTAGCTGTACTTCTAAACCTTTCTGATTAATAGTATTCATCAACTGAGGTTTATTAATCTTACGAAACGGCTTTCCATACAAAGCAAAAGACAAAGCATCAAGAATAGTACTTTTACCAGCACCATTCTCACCTACAATAAGAGTAGATTTAGCTTTGTCTAATTTAATTTCAGTAAACGCATTACCCGTTGAAAGAAAATTCTTCCAACGCAAATACTTAAAATAGATCATTAACTCACCGATAATGCTTCAGAATATAAATCTTTTATTGTTGTCTCTAGTTTAGTCTTATCGATACTAACGTCTAAAGCACCAATATATTTGTGAAGAATAGTCATCGTATCTTCTGCTTCGCTCACAATATCTTCATCGTCTTCTAGATCAAGATGAAAATGGTCTTCTACTACTTGAACGTGAATAGGATTAACTTTCTCTAATCGTTCAATAAACATATCAAACCAATAGGGGTTTGTCTTTTCACGCACAATAACTTTAACGTAGCGCTCTCTAAGTTTTTCATAGTCTTGATTAACAACAATCTCCATTGTAGCGTTGCTGTCGTCATAATGAATTTTATTAAACATAGTTAGAGGGTTACGGATAAACTCAATAGTTCTTGTATCAGTATCAAAAATATGAAACCCGCGAGCATCATCAAAATCAGACCAGGTAATCTCATATGGCGCCCCTAGGTAGTTAATATTACCTACTGTACTCTTATGATGGAAGTGACCAGAGCAAACAATATCAAATTTGTTAAACAAAGATGAATCGAATCCATGATCGTTAACTGCACCTTTATACATCTCGAAACCTTTAAGTTCAAGATGTCCGAACAATACCTGTGCAGTTGTGTTTTTTACTTCAGTAAGAAATGGTTCAATATTGTTTGAACATAACCAAGGTAGTAGCATAATATCACAGCCGTCAAAGTTAATGACAGCAGGATTATTATCGTACCATTTAATATTAGTATGACCCGTAGTACCATACAACTGTTGCATGGAGTTTACTTCATTTGTATTCTTATAGTACGTATCATGGTTACCGATAATAACATGCAAGTTTAACCCTTCCTTGATAATCGGATCAAAGAAGACCTGCTGCATATGCGCTTGAGTTTGATAGTTGATATACTTACGTCGATCAACAATATCACCCAAGTGAACAATCGTATCAATATTGTTTTCTTTCAGGTAAGGGAAAAATACTTCTGTATAGAACTTACCAAAATAGTCTGCAAATGCTGTGTTATCGTTTCGTGCACCAAAATGTGTGTCGGTAATTAAAGCTAGTTTAGCCATTTATACTTATTCACTTTTTGAGATATCTTCATCTACTTCTTCACTCAACTCTTCATCTTGTTTTTGACGCTTTTTAACTTTGCGTCGCTTATTAGCTTCAAAGTCTTCAATAAAATCACTCATATATTCTGTAGACCATTCACTCATCTTGATACCGTCATTATAATCAGCACCAATATCATGCTCTTGTCTACCTGATGTCATATGCATTAGATTAACTTCTTCTGTCATCTTAAACTTAACATACAGAAGTTTCTTTTCTTTTTGAATACGACGAAGGAAAGCAAACCAAATAATCTGGGTAAAGTAAGCAAATGGATTATTTGATTTATCTGGATCAAAGTTATCAATGTATTGCAAACAATTCTCAATACCATCAGAGATCATTTCATCTTTGAAAGTATAATTGATAAAGTTAGGTTTGCGTGCTAAGTGTGTAGCGATCTTCATTACACACTCACCAATATAATTAGGAACACGAGGACGAGGCGCACCTGTTTCGGTTGCTTCTTTTACTTTGGCTTTATAATCGACCAAAGCAGCTAAGAAGTCTTTATTATTTACATATTCGTTTTTTTTTCTGGCCATAGGTCACCCTTCAAAACTATCCATACTATTATAATATATTTTTAATAAAAAGGCAACTAATGATATGTGACATCAAAAGATGCGTTAGTTAAATGATCGAACTCGTCTTCTTCGTAAGCTTCTGATTCTTCAATCTCTTGAAGACCTTCCGAGTAATACTCTAAGATTGTATTATTAGGATCAGCTGCAGTGACGATGTGGTAGAATGGTATTGTAAATACTTTTTCGTCAGTTTGCAACCACTTTTGTGCTAATAATGTAGCTGAACCATCTTCTCTTGCAATCGTATCAAACAAGATCGGGTTCTCTAAAATAACATATGGAGGACTATGATCTTTTATCATTTTAAAGTTGGCTACAAGTGTGTCACCGCTACTGAGCTTTATTACTTTTATATTACCTAGCGGCTCATCCATATCAGCCTCCTTCTAGTTTTATTTTGTATATTTTGTAATCGAACTGCTCTTCATTATAAATCTTAACTCTCTCATACAAATGTCTTAATGTATAATTAACATGCTTTTTATACTGAAAGTCGTCTGCGATATCATATAATGTCATCGCTTCTTTGGTTTCTGATTTGCGAAGACCACGTCCAATCGATTGGAGGTTTCTAATTCTTGATTTAGAAGGAGAGGCGAAAATGACGTTATGCAGGTTTTTAATATTGACCCCGGTACTAAACGTTCCATAAGATGCAATAATGACCGCATCGTTTTCACGCTCTGTGATTGCTCTAACACTTTCTCTTGTTTCTGCATCCGTACCACCAAATACAAAAAATACCTTTCTTTTAGTATTTAGGGATTGCTGTATCTGATCATACAGCTGTTTTCCATGTTTATCAACATATTGAAAGAGAACAAGAGTATTACCGTTTAATGACTTGACTAAGTTAGTGATGAACTTATTACGTTTATCATTGCGAACAATGTAATCCATCTCGTCTTGAAATTTATAATCTTTTACTATTTTACATGACTCTTCGGCATATTTCAAGACTAAAATTTTAATTTTTAAATCAGCAACTGTGCCTTGCTCAATAAGATCCTTTGTCTTAACGAACGACTTAACTGCACCAAACAAACCTTCAAGTACAAGCTTATGTGTCTCTGTACCATCTAAAGTACCGGTAAATCCAAAACGATATTTACAGTCTGTTAGTTTGGTCATAATATCTGTTAAAGACTTGGCTTTAAACAAATGAGCCTCGTCACCTACTACAACATCAAATTGATCAAACCATTTCTTTGGCATCTTATAGATAGACTGCCATGTTGTAATAGTAATATTTTCTGAAATGTTTTCTTTGTCGACACCTGCGGTAATTAATTTATTCTCTTGCTTGTAACCGTAATCGATAAAGTCTTTATTCATCTGATGTACAAGGGAGACCGTGGGTACGACAATGAGAGCTTTGTGCTCCTGATAGAACTGAGTTAATAGATATATGATTAACGATTTACCAGAAGCTGTAGGAGAGAGTATCATTGCACGGCTCTCACGTATGCAATGCGCTACTGCTTCACATTGATAGTCTCTTGGTTCAAATGGAAGATTGAGAGTCTTAGCAAACTCTTCTACCTCTGCAATAGAACACTCATTTGCTAATTCTAACGTTTCATCATACTCGAGATCATAGTCTCTATCAGCACAGAATGCTTTAATGTATGGAAGTAGTCCAAGATAAATGGTATTATTGTTACCATTAAATAAACGTATCTTTCCATCCCAGAACCTATTTTTATAAGCTGGCATGAATTTATACCCAGGGGCAAAGAACGAAAAGAATTCGTTGAGTTCGCGACGTACACCACCGGACCCATCTACTCTCAGGTACGTTTCATTCACCTTGGATAATGTAATCAATTCTCTATACTTTGAACTTACAATTGTCAAAATGCCATTTCCTCATTTCAGGTCCTTTACCGGACTTGTTACAATGAGGACAGACTAACATAGGTCTGTTTTCAGCTGCTTTTTTATACTTTAATTTACTCTCTTCACTTCTTACTCTACCTTTTTGACTAGGTAGATTATCAGCTAAATTCAATTCACGAGCTTTACGCTTCATTATATTACTATGACGACGAGACGCTTCTTGTTGTTTTTCTGTCCTATCTTCGCCTAATAGTTTATGTCGAGTGTTATACACCAAAGTTTGTTAATTTTCTCCAATCAATTGCCGACTTAATATGAAAACCTCGATTATTAATTGACTTAAGAATATCCTCAAGTATAGACACCACCTCTTCTTGATATGCAATCTTCGTGAAGAGCTTAATCATTTCATCATCACTATCTACATAACTACTTAGGTCTTGCTTGAGAACAGTGCGAGACCATGGTTCTCTCTGGATCTCCTTAAGGTCCTCAGGGTTATTAAGATCACCCTTGTAGTACTCTGTAAGTACCTTCACTAACGTTTTTTTCTGGATATTAAACTTGCGTAGCTTAAGTTTTTCTGAATATAGAATCTTAAGATACTTTGCATGGAGGTTTGGAACACTAAGACTTTCACGATCAAGTTCTACATCGTCAATCTTCGCATCTTGCAACCACATATCCATAATTTCTTCAATTGTCATAATATATACCAGTTCTTAATATCGCTACACACTCATTATAATGGTATTCCCGTATCAGTGCAACTAGATTTTTTCTATAGTATACACATAATATCTAAATGTTACCGTTGCTTCAAGATACTCAATATCTGTTAAAGATGCATCAAAGTTCAATTCTGTTAATGCAACAGGAAACATTTTCTTAAAGTTAATCTGTAAGTTGGGATTTTGATTGCTGGACATAACTAATAATGTACCGTCAGAATACACGTCACCAGATTTATAAGCACCAACTGCTTGACCAGGACTTCTATGAGCTGATTGATCAAATGATTCAGGGTAACCAAGGGACACTAGCCAGTTATGAATTTCCATATAGTTAGATAGATCTTCATCTACTCTGAATCTCAATGACAGAGGTTCATAACGAAGTTTATCACCAACAGTTGGTAATCTAACTAATGGGTTTTCAATATCTAATTCACCTAACGTCAATGTAGGAATAGGTACACTATACGTAAAGTAGTTTAGATTAGGAGTTCTCGATAGAACAAATCTAAAACCTGTAGGTGATAGCAGATTTTTATTTGTTGGTTGAGTATCTAAAGCTGCCATAGTTTATTCCTGATTATGTTATACTATATTTAGGTATATCGAAGACATAAAAAAAGGGCCCCGGAGGGCCCTTTAAAATGATCAGTTAACCTGACTCTTTTTATTATTACATCAAGTTTGAAACGTTAACCAATCTGTAGTAAACGTTCTTAGATGCAAAGTTGATAGCACCGCTACCAGCTGTTTCGCCACCCGCGAATGGATTTGCAACCATACCGTAACGAGTTTTGAAGCCGATCTTAGGCTGGAAGGTGTTCTCACCAACTGCATGAACCATCTGTAGAGGTACATATGGGCAGTAGAAGAGACCAGCGTCAAATGCGCTAGAACCTTTGTAGCCAACAGTGAAGTACTGGTTACCAGAAGCACTTGAGAAGTATGGGTCGATGTAGACCTTAATACGACCATTCAAGATACCTGCGAAGGTGTTGCCAGTGTCATCAACGTTTAGGTTAGCTGATAGAGCTGGGGTGTAATCCAACACACCTGCCATCTGAAGTGCAGAAGCAACGTCAGAAGAACAGATTAGGATGTTACCCTTACCACGTCTGGTGTCTTTTGCGATCTTGTTGGCTTCACGCTCAATCTGGAAGATCATACCTTTGAAGCGCTCTACTGACCAACGGCCGTTTGAGTCAACGTCAAGGTTAAAGGTACCAGCAGTTGCTGTGTTATCTTGTGCACCAGCAGTAGCGGTGTAGTTGATAGTACGAACAACTTCGCGGTTAATTTCTGCAAGAATTTCAGCAGACAAGATGTTTGCCAATTCTGTTTCAGCATCCAAGCCATGAACTGCTTTCAAGTCTTGTGCAAGTTCCATGGTGTACTCAGCTTTTAGAGCACGTGATACTGCAGTTACAGAAACTTTCTCAATTGAGAATGCCATTTGCTCGAAGCCGTTAGTAGCTTCAGTGTCGCCAAGAGCTTCAGCCTGTGCTGTTGACATACCAGTAGCAACTGTGTAGCCGTTAGCAGAAGCGCGAGCTGTTGGATCGTTACCAACTTGAGCAGTAGTTACACCGTCACCAGTTGATTCATCGATAGCGAATGCTGACAATGTGTTACCAGAAGCTGACTTAGAGAATGAAGTGTTTGCTTCATTGTAAAGAGCTTCAGCACCAGTCTGGTTGTTGTAACGAGCACGCATTGCAAAGATCAAGCCTGTTGGGCCTGTCATTGGCTGAACACCAGCAATGTCGTAAGCGATAAGATTAGGCATAGAACGACGTACTAGTGAGATTAGTACTGGGTCGAAAATGTCTACGTTACCGTCGCCTGCTGTTGAAGAAGAAGCACCCATAGCGTTGGTTGGTGCAGCTTCGCCCAATAGTGAAGGCATTGAGTAACCACCAGAACCTGCTGCAGCTTCACGAGATGAGCGGGCTTGGTTTTCTAACAATGTAGCGGTGACAGAGCGACGATGAGCGTCTTTGATCTCAGGAAGATCGCTGTGCTCAAGAACTGGCTGCCACTTCTGCATTAGTTCTTCAGATACATATTGCATTTGATTTCTCCTTTAGGGTTTCCAAATCTAATATTATTTATAATATTTATTTTTTCAGCGTTCTTGAAATGGCATTGACATATTGTGACATTTCTGGGTCAATACGAGGTGCAGATGTCTCTTCCTCTAATGGCTCAGCGTCGTCAAAATCACTCACTGTAGCTGTTATCTCAACAGATTCGTTAAAGTAGCTATTCTTTAGAGTCTGAAGTTTTTCAACGAACTTATCTTCATTAACAAATTCAATACCTTCAGCTAAAACAGAGAATTTTTCTTTCTGAGTTTCAGTCAAGGATTCGCAAGCTTCTGCGAACAGATCAGCCTTTCTGTGCTCAGACAAAGAAGCTTTCAACTCAGAGTTCTTTTTCAACTCTTCATCAAGACGAGCTTCTAACTCTTCTGCACGAACTGCTAATTCTTCAACAACATCGACTTTGTCTTCAGGAACTTCAATATAATGTTCGCTGAATAGGTCTTTTAGACCGCCAATGAAATCATCTACAAGTTCAGCTTTAATACCGCGCTCTACAGCAAGCTTGTTTTCTTCCATCCAACCTTCAACTACATAGTCAAGGTATTGGTCAAGCTTAGCGGTCATGTCTTCTTGTAGACGTTCTTTTTCTTCGTTGATTTCTGACTCAATGTCAACAACATACTTTTCTAATTGTTCATTTACCTTTGAAATAACAGCTGCTTCAAAGATAGTAGTTGCAGCATCTTTAAACTCATCAGTTAGAGATTCATCTGCTGCGAATAAAGCACTGATATCTTCTCTGATATCAATATCTTCAGAAGTTACTTTATGACCAGCTCTTACAACGTTGATAGTATCTTCTTCGTCTAATTCGCTGGTTTCTTCAATGGTAAGAGCTTCTTCCATAGCAGCGAATGACGCAGCTAGGTCTTCTTTTCTCATACCATTCATTTTTTCGATCATGGCTTGAATCATAGACATTTTTGATTCGCCAACAGGTAGCTTAGCAGTCTTACCTTTATCTGGAGAAGGCTCTTGACCTTTCTCTGGGTTTACTGCTGTTGGGGCATCTTGTGGGTCATCGGTAGCTTTCTTTGACTTACCTGGAGCCTTAGCTGTTTTAGCAACTGGTGCAGGTACTTCAGAAGGATCACCGTAAGAGGCCTTGAACTCGTCAAGTTGCTGATCATCAGCTGCGACGAGGTCTTCTTCTCTCATTTCTAAATCTTGTTCAGACATCGTTTTGCTCCTTTAAGTGGATTTATCTTTATATTTATAATATTAAAGTTTTGAGATGAAGTCCTCAAAGATTCGAAGCTTCATTTCAGCTAGATCTTTTGATGAGGTCTTTTCTATAATTTGTTTGTAATCAGCAATTGTCTTCTCACGAAGAATACCGTTATCCCAAACCCATTCTTTACCTTCCATAATACCCTCAACAAACGCATTAGGTGCAGAAGGATCTGCTACAATATCGGCAGCAGTTGCAAGATAGAAGTCGTCTTGTACTTCCATAATACCTTTTTTATCTTTTAGCGATCCCATACCACGAGATGAAACACCAAGATTACCACCACCTTCAATTAAGCTTTTAACAATATTACCCATAGGTGTGTCAAGGATTTTAGCTTCACCCATAACGTTGCTACCTTCAGGTGTCAACTTAGTAATAAGGTGTGAAACGCGATCAAGATTAATTGTGGGACCAGAAGGATGAC
>Ga0129342_1001348_pt1 | contig 10943 bp, 12 predicted proteins | sample CPBDNA_5_FD_94426 | JGI IMG/M metagenome (GOLD analysis project Ga0129342, IMG submission 94426) | Freshwater to marine salinity gradient microbial communities from Chesapeake Bay, USA - CPBay_Sum_15_0.2_DNA | ecosystem: Environmental > Aquatic > Marine > Coastal | place: USA: Chesapeake Bay...
AAACAAGAAATATTCTAAATTGCCGGGTGCAATGTTTTTACATGGAAATAGTAATAATAACATAAGAAATGGTTCTGCATATTATACTGAAAAGGATAAACAGATATCCAAAGCTATATTTGGACAAGGAACAAAGGATGTGAATGTATTGGGAAAAGGTGTGTATAAACACTATGGTATTGGTGAAAATGGTTTTCAAGTGAGTTCCTGTCAATTCGCAGTTCACTATTTCTTTAAAGACACGCATTCATTGCATTCTTTTATTAGAAATGTGGCTGAATGTACAAAAGTGAATGGTTATTTTGTAGGAACTTGTTATGATGGTAAGAAGGTGTTTCAACTGTTGAGTGAAAAGAAACAAGATGAAGGTGTTGCTATTTTTAAAGAGAATCATAAAATATTTGAGATTACGAAAAAGTATGATCAAACGGGTTTTCCAGATGATGAAACGAGTTTAGGGTATCCGATTAATGTTTATCAAGAAACAATTAATAAAGTGTTTAGAGAGTATTTGGTGAATTTTGAATATTTCGTACAAATTATGGAGGATTATGGGTTTGTGTTAGTAACGGAAGAGGAAGCTAAACAAATGGAATTACCGAATGGAAGTGGTTTATTCTCTACGTTATTTGCATCTATGGAGAATGAAGTAAAGATGAGACCAAATAAGAAGTCGGATTATAAGGAGGCGATTTTCATGTCTCCTGAAGAAAAGCGTATATCATTTTTGAATCGTTATTTTATATTTAAAAAGATGAGAAACGTGGATGTAAAGAAGTTATTTGAAATATTTAAAATTAGTTCACAAAAGAGTATGGAGGAATTTCCAGGTACACCGGAAGGGTTGCCTCCACAAGAGCAAATCAACCGGGCTGTTGAGAAACAAGTTGAATATGATGAATATACTCCAAAAACGCCGGAAGATACACCGCCATCCGAGAATATGGATAGTTTTCCGGGTACACCAGAAGGTTTGCCTCCACAAGAGCAGATTAACAGAGTAAATGAGGGGCAAATGAATAGTTTTCCGGGTACACCAGAAGATTTGCCTACACAAGAGCAGATTCGTATAGAAAAGGAGAGAGATGCGGTTTTAAAGAGAACTGGTAAGAAATTGATTATAAAGAGGAAATAGTATTAGAAAATAATAAATGATATAAAAATTTTTTATTATTCATATTATCAAATGACTTATTATTTAATTCCAAAAACGAATCAAACAGTGTATAAACATTTAGAATGTGTAGAAAAAAAGACATTGAATATGATGCCAGTGATATCGTATTCATTGTCGCATTATTTATATGAAATAAAAAAGAAAATAGAAGAAAAGGGTACGGATTGGGATGTATACAAGAAGTATACAAATCCGTATGAGTTTGTGCATAGTAATGTGCCGAATAAAAAGAAGAGTATATCTAAATATAAACCGTTATCGCGTTCTTATTTCAAAATGTTGGAAATATTGAATGTATTTAAATTTTCTTTTGGGGATAAGATACGGACGTTTCATTTGGCGGAGGGTCCGGGTGGTTTTATAGAGGCGATATTGAATTATAGAAGGAATGCGGATGATTTTTACATAGGTATGTCGTTATTGGATGACAAGAATGATCCGAATATTCCGTCATGGAAGAAGAGTGAAGCGTTTTTGAAACAACATGCAAATGTGTATATAGAAAAGGGCAAAGATAATACGGGTGATATTTTAGCTTTGAATAATTTTTTGAGTTGTAAAGAAGAGTATATGTCATCTATGGATTTTATAACAGCGGATGGGGGTTTTGATTTTTCACTTGATTTTAATAAACAAGAGGTGAATGTAAATAAATTATTATTTGCACAAAGTGTGTATGCGATTGTGATGCAGAAAAAAGGTGGATCGTTCGTATTAAAGATATTTGATTGTTTTATGCAGCATACGGTGGATATAATTTATTTATTGTCGTCGTTTTATGAAAAGGTGTATATAATGAAACCGAATAGTAGTCGGTATGCGAATTCGGAGAAGTATTTGATTTGTAAAAATTTTTTATATTCTTCGTGTGAACAGTTTTTCCCGTATTTATTGAATGTGTTTACAAAAATAATAATGGTAGAGACGGATCAAATTTATCGTTTTATAAATATTCCGATATCAAACTATTTTTTAACGAAATTGGAAGAATTTAATGCGATTTTTGGACAACAACAAATAGAGAATATTTATTTTACGATTTCGTTGATAGATAATAAAAATAATTCTGAAAAGGTGGAGAATTTGATAAAAACAAATTCACAGAAATGTATACAATGGTGTAATAAATTTAATGTGCCATTCCATTCAAATTTATTGACAAATGAAAACGTATTTTCGTTTCATTAGATTTGATTTTTAATTGTTCTTACTTCGCATTTTTTCATTTCATCGTTATATTTACTGAATGTGGGTGTTTTCTTTAATGGATAACCCGTTTTATCTTTAACAGTATATCCATTAAGAGGAACACCATATGCAAGTGCATTTCCGACAGATTGTCCCAATGCATTTCTGTATAAAACAGCGGAATTGGTGATTGAATTGTATTTTTTTCTTAATATTAAATCACTAGAACTGACTGCGCCTTGTTTTGCAAATAAGTAATTACTTGGTTTATAATATACATCTTTTCTACAAGTGTTAATACCGTTAGTACTATATGTATTACTAAATGCTAAACTGGAGCCAGGTTCAACAGTTGAATCGCCGGATTGCAAATAATTATATTGATTTTTGTCAAAGTTAAGACTGCGACTTTCTAAATATTGTTTGGTATTTGTATAATAATTTTGTGTAGGAGTTGTTATATCATTTTTCTTTCTGATCATTCCGCTACTACGGACACGGTTTCTGGCTTTTTGTTCAGGTGATAGAATAACACTGCAATTTTCATAAGTATCGCAACTATCATTAGGTAGTGTATTATCAACAGTATTTACTAAACCGTTTGTAGTGGAGGCGGAACTATTTATAATGGTTCCGTTGGGTTGATTAAAAAGATCAATACTTGCAGATGTTCTTGCATTACAAGAGCCAATCTCCGCAGAAGCGATTTCACGTCTATATATTTTTAAAGGGTTTGCTCTAAATTTTATAGAAGAATCATCGCTTATTGTGTAATTTTTCAAATCGTTTTTTTTGATTAATGAATGAATTTGATCAAATGTTTGTCCTTTCCATTGGATTATAGGTATTTTGTTCATTTGTACTATTGCTGCCATGTATATATATTAATTATTATATTTTAAAACCCTAATAAATAATTATTAACAAAGAATATATCATGAACTTTTGTTTACAGGCATCTGATTTTATTATATCAAATATTTCTCTTCTTGAATCCAAACAAAATATATTAATGGAAGGTTTATTTACAAAGATTAATTATTTGAATGAATTTTTTACTATGAACGGGTTGTTTTTGCATGCTCCGATTAAAATAAAAGGTATTATTGAAGACAAAAATCTAATAAAATTTGATCCATATTCTCCTGAAAACATTGAATTTATAAAAAAAATATCTGTAATTGAAGAAGAATTATTAAATTATTATATATTGAATAAACAGTGTGAATATAGGAAACAAAATATATTGTCTAAACAATTCTATAATGGTATATTAAAAGTGAATATTGATAAATCTTTTATGATAAGAGAAAACAAAACCTATGTTATCAAGATATCCGGAATTTGGGAAACATCTGAACAGATTGGTGTTACCTATAAGATGTTTGAAGGGTGTCATTTTTAATTTTTACCCATATATAACATATTCATAATTGGATTTTTTCGTCCTCTAGAAAATGGCGATAAACTCTGTCGTAAATCAAATTGTTTATCAAACATAGTTACATGTTTATGTGGTAATGTAAAATTGGATACATTTACAAAACCGGCTCTAGCATCATAATTGTATTCTAATTCACCTATTGACTGAATTCCATCGTTAATATTTGATAAATATTTTTTATATTCAATTTCGTTTACTATTCGTACTGTACTCTCCGGTATTCGTATTATGTTTTCATTCGTTTTCTCATCTTTCAATAAGAAAAACTGACTTCTATCAATTGTTAGACCGTTCTTCAGTACTCGGTTTTGGAGTTCATTGTCTTCATATCCCCATGCCCAAAAGTTTGGAAACCCATTTATTTTTTCAAAATCCTTTGCTTTTATAGAAACAATACCACCTAGAGCATATTTAAATCCATAAAAATGTTTTACATTACCATCTGTCGTTTCGTATTGTAAAGTATTCTTTTCTCTAGGAAATGTATCTACGTCGTTGAAAACCAGAGTGATGTTTTGGTAATCATTCGGGTAGGTGTTTTTAACGAATAAGAAACCAATATTTTTCATACCACCGCGATTGAATGCTCTGTCATCACATTGGTGTATAAACAAGATTTTGTAGGTATTTGCCGAATAATCTTCTAAAATCGTTGTCATTTGATTTCTGAATTCTTCCAAGTCTTTTTCTCTATTGCGATAGGGTACTATGAATACAATTTTTGGAACGGACATTAAATATATGTATACATTATAAATACACATATATTTACTAAATTAACCGAGATGGGTAGCTGTTTTTCTAGGGAACCGCCTTATTGTGAGATTTGCATGTATTACTTTGAGTATAATACCTGTTTACTATGTTCAAAATGTAAAAAAAAATACCACTTCAAATGTTTACTCTGTTTTGATCAACGACTCATGCATTGCCCGGTTTGTGGTGGATTTATTAAAATTACAAATATACGACCTAATCCACTATATTATACTTCTTAATTATAGATGAAGGCAACAATTGTGTCTTCATACACTCCAACTTTTTAAAACATTTATTTATTGTCACTTCACTCACACCCGATATCGTTTTTATATCTTGTTTTGATACATCTAATTCACAATTATACGATATAAAACAAATAATTCCGGATGCTATTGCATGTGGTATGTTATCCGTTATTAAATTCTTCTTCTCCACCTTTACTGCTATGAATTTACACAATTTTGTCAATTCTGCACATACGTTCAACTTACTACAATAACGCTCTATAAATGAACTCGGTAACGTTATACACAAATTCGCTTGATTCGCTGGCATCTCCTTCCTTTCTATATTATGCAATATGTTTACTGCCAATGTGCAACCATTGGTAGCACTCGCCTTGTCTAAATGAAATATCTCCGCTATTTCATGTGCTGTTCTTGGACAGCCATTTGATCTGCACGAAATATATATTGAAGCCGCTTTTATACCATCACGATTTAATCCCCTTAACATCCTCTGTTCTGATATGTCCTTATGAATCGCCATTGCATCATCTATAAAGATTTTAGGAACACCCGCATTTTGAGCCATCGTCGTAATAAACTGAAACTCATCATATAACGACTTCTCTTTATGCGGCATGGATTGCCACTCCAATGCTTTTCTTATCTTCTTCATCTCATAAGAACTATTATTACTACATAATACCTTACAACCAAATGATGACTGTATTAATAATGGATTTATTGGATTACCACAACGCGTCGGATCATTCGCATTCTTATCATCCGCTCCATAATACCTCCACTCCGGAGAATAGTCTAAAATATCTTTATATATAATACCACATTTCGTATTTGTACACGTCGGAAACCCATCCTCCATTATCATTAAATATGAATTGCACGTATGACATAAATTATCATCTTTAGGAATAGAATATACACACTCTATCTTCTTCTCACCTTCATCATCTACCTTCTCTTGGTCAAAAATATTCCATAACTTCTTCTTATTTACCTTCTTATCCAACTTCTTCTTTAATGTCCTGTTTATATCAGTATTCCCTAAATAACTCTTTTTTAAATTTATTTGAATACTCTCCTCTTCCCTCTCTCTCTTTATTAAACGAATATACAATACATTACCACCTTTAGATACTTTTATGAATAGTTTATTTGACGGATACATTTATTCACTTATATTTCTGTATATTCTTATCAATTTTTTTATGTCTATATATCAAACGAATAGTTATTAATATGGATGATTTTGCGAAAAGTATAAAAGAAGCAGCAGAAGAAGCCGGTATGGACCCACAGGATGGTACCGGTATAAAGACTGGTGATAATGATGGTGAAGAAATACGTCCTCATGAAAATACTAATAATGGTAATGATGGTGCTGCTAATAATGGTTCTACAACGATAAATACTACTGTCTATAATGATGTAGAAACCGCAGTAAAAAATTGCGAAAAAGAAGTAAGAGACTCGTTTAATGACCTTAAGAAAACGGAAGTGGCGGAACTAATTAGTTCAATTACCGACGATTTTTGTATGAAAATTGATAATAAGGAAACTATGGAATCTTTTATAAAAGCATTTTTTAAAAAAATTAACGAACACTTTTATAGTGATGAAGCAGAGAAAAAAAAGTTCGCTATAGAATTACTAAATGGTATTGTAAACAACAAAACTCTAGATAATAAAAATAATAAAGCTACTACTGTAGGTGGTGCTAGTGATGCTGATGCTACTGATGCTGCTACTGCTATTGTTGTTGCTAAAACTACTGCTGCTGATGCTAAAACTACTATTGATGCTGCTGCTACTGATGCTGCTGCTACTGTTGAAACTACTGCTGAAAGTGATGATGATGATGATGATGATGATAAAACAGTCAAAAATAAAATAAAGGAGGGCAAACCTAATGCGGAAATTGTGTTAGCATTTCTTAAAAAAGAAATATCATCATTGTTTAAAGGCGCTAAACCTATTGGGGATGATGGCAAAACTACATCTAATGATAGGGTACACCAAATTATGCAGAAGAATATAGATTCTATTTTATATGATACAATAATTACAAAAGTTGGAGAACATCTAAACACAATGAACAACCCACGTGAGATTTTCTTTGGAGAGGATGGAATTGGAAAAGTTATTTCTATAGAACACAATGAGCAACGTCTTACTGACCTAAAAAGAATATTAAATGTACAACTCATGTGCAACAAAAGTATAATTAATGTAGAACAATTAAATAGTATGGAATTAGATGAATATAAGGAGAATAAAGATTTTAAAGATTTCATAAACGCTATTCAACTACCTGAAAGTAGTAATGACGGTGAAAGAACTGAAAATAGTGAAGAATCTGAAAATAATGAAGAAACTGAAAATAGTGAAGAAACTAAAATTGTTAAAGAATCTGAAAATAATGAAGAAACCAAAATTGTTAAAGAACTATTAGAGACGCTATTTAAACTGTATGGTGTTGCAGCCCATCTATATGAATTAAACGACGAGAAGAGAGATAACAAAAATGATTATATACTAGAAAGATTAAATTTAAAAAACGATTCTGATTCAGAGATAAGTGGATTTCTTGCTGATGTTTTTAAGGCCATACAAGATTTTTTTAATATTAATAGCAAAACTGGCGAAAACAATCCTGGTAACAATACTACAACTGGTGGTTCAAGTCGTAAGAAAAAAATGAGAAAAACGAAGAAGGTAAAGTCTAAATCAAAGCGTCGTACACGTTAATAATATAATTTTTAAAATTACATTATTATCGTTTTATTTTTTTTGTTTTATTATTGTTATATTTCGGGGTTTTAATTTTGGAAACAGAATGAAACAATAGATCAAAAACATCATTTTCAATGACGCCTTCTTTGGTTTTAAAAAGACACACACCGCCTCCTTGCATATAATCTGATTCTTTCGTAGTAATTAATCCAACAGGAAGTGCTAAATCATCTAGTTGACTGTTGAGCGAAGAAATTTCGTATTCGGCGTTATTGTGTTTATTTTTAAAGTAATTGGAATCATCTATAATATCCGTTACTAACATACTAATATTTCTAGTGGCATTGTCATTCATGATTTTATATTTATTAACATCAGCTTTTAAAAATTCCATTCTATATATATTACCGTGTATTTAATCCTTTTCGTTTTGTAATTGTAAATTTTTAATATAGGTTCGTTTAATATCCATATTTTTATTAACTTCGCGATTTTGTTTCATATAGTTAATAATATACTGCACTTGTGTTTTGTCGCTAATTAACTCACCTAAACATTTTTCAACATAACCATAGGTCAATGGTGAATAGTCTTTTTTTTCGTAAAAAGATAAATGTCCATCGCTAATTTCTATTTTGTTTTGTACATTGTTTTGAGAAGCGAAATGGCATATATTTTTTGTTAAATTGGTTTTTTTATCCCGAATAATTTTCAACTTTTGATTTATTAATTTTAATTGACTGTCATATAAAATCCAGGTTCTAATTTCTTCAATGAAATCTTTTTTTGATTCTATTGTTTTTTCCATTATGTACTATAATGGAAAAATCTTTTCACAATTATTACTTTTTCTGTGATTTATTTTTCTTTGATTTCTTATTTGATTTGTTCTTTTTTACTTTATCTTCCTTTGCAACAAACACAGTCATTTTTTGAGTTTTACATACTGAACAAATACCTTGCATAGCTTGTCTACCCTTTTTGAGTGTTTTTCTTTTAGGGTTCATCATTTCCGTTTTCTTTCTGCATTTAAGACAATATCCGATCATTATATAGTAATACTATATAATAATTAATTAATATCTCTAAAGGATTCTATTTAGAGGTTCGCAATTACATATTAGTTCTTGCAGCGCATCTTCCGCCTTTCATTTCAACAGGAGGAGCCATACCTGCAGAGGACATTGGAGGGTGTACTTTAATCACATTACTCATATTGTCTCCAGCAGTTTGATTATTCATATCACCATAAGCATGGACACCGTGTGTAGCAGCGCCAGAACCACCCTTAATAAGTTTTAATTCTTTCATTAAACTGCGAATACTGGGACGGGAAGCCTTTCTCATAGACTTACGTTTTGGTTTTTTCATAGATTTTCTTTTATTTCTACGTCTTTTTCCACCTAACATTTTTTGTGTCTTACCGCCAACTGTTTTCTTTGGGACCATACCGCCGACTGTTTTCTTTGCATTCATACTAGGAACACTCATATATAGTAAAGATAGATATTATTACAACGCATAATTATAATTTTTATTTATTAGTTTTAATAGTAAAAATAGATTTGCTAAAATAATCAGAAAGAGTATTAAATTATAAAAACAGATAATCCAAATATAAATGTAGATTTCATTATAAATAGAATTAACAACGGGTTTTAAAAAATCATACATCTCTTTCTTCGTTTCAACGTCATTTAAAAAATTAATACAAATATCTTTTAGTTGTTTCATTAATGTAATGATTATATTTTATATGTATTTTAAACGATATACATGGCGATATTCGTTATAATCTTGTGATTCTTTTAGAAGGATTTTTTAATGGAAGAAAGTATTCATTTTACAAACAGCCATTTTGATTTTTCAAAATTATCTTTAGCTAAACCTCAACAAATACCTGGTGGTAGTTACTTCATGAAATTATGTCTAGCCAATTCTCAAAATCCTTTCTATTTCCGTCTTCCAGAATGTACTATAAAACAAGGATTCTTAAAATCGGGTAAAAAATATTATACAGATCTAATGTTTACAAATGCAAATTCGGATTTTATTGAATTCATGGAGAACCTTGAATCTAAATGTATGAAATTAATTTTTGAAAATAGTGATCAATGGTTTGAAGACAAAATGGAAATGCACGACATTGAAGACTATTTCACTGCTCCACTCAAAATCTATAGATCCGGGAAATATTATAATTTAAGAATAAACATCGGTACGAATCTAGGAAAACCATTATTGAAAATTTATGATGAAGAAGAAAATTTAGTACCTTTAGAGAACATCAAAGAAAAAACAAAAGTTCTCTCTATCATTGAAATTAAAGGCATCAAATGCTCTAACACCACCTTTCAATTAGAATTTGAAGCCAAACAAATGATGATCGTTCAACCCAATAAACTCTTTGAAAAATGTCTATTCAAACCCACTATAAATGAGGCTGAAACTAAACCAATTGAGTCTCACCTACCCGTCAGTGAACCTTCCACAGCCGAAAACAATAATACTATTGAATCCTTTCAAAATGAAGAAATAGAAACAACAGACGAACCCATTCATGATGTGGTAAATGAAGATGATAAAAATATAATGAGTAGTGAAGTAATAGAGTCGGATATAGTAGTAAATACGGACGATAATAATTTAGAAGAAATAGCAGAAGATACATCTTTAGAAAAAGAGGAAGAAGATACGAATATGAATTTAGAGAACATGAATGATGAAATTGGTAAAATAGAGGTGAATCATGAGGAAACTTTAGAAAAATTGGAAGAGGAAGAGAAGGACGAATTAGAGGAGGTACATTTAACTTTAGATAAAATTAATGAAGACGAGTCATTTACTATAAAGAACAAGAACAGTGTTTATTATGATATGTATAGAGAGGCAAAACGAAAGGCCAAAGTGGCAAGGGATTTAGCATTATCATCCTATTTAGAAGCAAAACGTATTAAGAATTTATATATGTTGGAGGATACAAGTGATTCGGATTCGGAGTCTGATACAGAATCAAATGCTGAAGATGAAAACATAGAATAATTATAATATTTAGCCATTTTGTTTTCTGTATATTTACCTTTTGTTTTATTAATTTTATTAAATAAATTATATCAACCGTTATTATATAAACGAAATGTTTGGAAAATTATTTAGTGGTATTTTTAGCGGTGCAAAGAAGTTTTTTACAATGGAGCGTGTATTAGTATTAATCGTATTTATCGTACTAATGGTTGCTTTAGTCATGTATTCTAACGGTAAAACAACTGTTGTGGATAAGATGGAAGATGGTACACCTGAATCTGATGAAAATTCTGAAAAGGTTGCCGAACCTTCCCCAAAAGCATCCACTTCTGAACCTGGATATAACCTTAAGGAAGTAGCTAACCCAAAG
>Ga0129342_1001350_pt1 | contig 10918 bp, 9 predicted proteins | sample CPBDNA_5_FD_94426 | JGI IMG/M metagenome (GOLD analysis project Ga0129342, IMG submission 94426) | Freshwater to marine salinity gradient microbial communities from Chesapeake Bay, USA - CPBay_Sum_15_0.2_DNA | ecosystem: Environmental > Aquatic > Marine > Coastal | place: USA: Chesapeake Bay...
AAGAACTTGTATCTAAGGCTAGAGTAGAAGAGCTAGCACGGGAAGAAGGTTTGCTAGGGGAGACACAATCTATAGATCAATTAGCGGGTATGTCTTTATCTGGGGTGTCTGATTTGGCTAGCAAGCGTTCTTTATTTCTAGCAAAACAATTACAATTAATATTTGCTAGTGGCGGGGCAGAGGGAACTGCCGGAAATGCCATGTCTAATCAAGACTTCAACAATTTAAGAAGTGTTATTTCTGCTAATAGCACTAGAAATCCACAAACGTATCTAGCAAACCTGCGGGGGTACGTAAGTACTAAAGAATCCCAATCTACTAGTTTGGTCAATAGTTTAAGAACTACAGGAATATTAAGTAACTATATACAAGCTATTTCCCCTAATAACGAGTACGCAGATGCTTACATACGTAAAAACACTCCTGCGACAATACAAGAATATATAAAGGATCGCCCAGAAGATGTAAGGGCCGTAAACTACCAAAAACTATTTGCGCAAAATGCTGCGACAGTGTCGAAGACTAAACAAGAGGATATGGACGTACGTTCACGTAATCTACTTGTAAAGACTGGAGTGTCAGAAGAAAATATTAATACAGTTATGGGGCAGTTAAATAGGGCCGTAAACATAAGCAAGACTGCTGCAGATATAGATCAAGCAAAAAGGCTATTGATCCAAGAGTGGGGTGACAAGTACAATGTAAACCCACAGCTATCTAAAAGAATTCTAGATATGTATCTACCACTAGCGACAGGTAAATAAATGGCGGATAACACTACTTATTCTGACGAAGAATTTCTAAACCTTATACGAGGCGCAGGGGAGCAGTCTGCCCCTCTATCTAGTACAGAAGATACTTCTTCTTTGTCAGATGAGGAATTCTTAAAAGTAATAAACGCGGAATCTGCGCCAGCAGAACCACAAACTCCGTTTATGCAACGCTTTACTCAAGCCTACAGCCCAGAGGAAGAAGCAACACAGCGCGAATTGCCGCCCGGTTATTTTGATGACAATATAACCATTTCCAGTTTCCCAGAAATTAATAAATATTATCAAGATATTATAGGGAAGCCTAATGTGCAGCTTCCTGTACCTACAACGCAAATGTATGCGGATCTGACTCCTAAGGGGTTGGCCGCTATACCTATAAGAGATGAAGAAGAACGGCAAAATCTTAAGCGGCAAGCCCAAGAAAGAAGGGCGGTGTATGAGGCTAGTCCAGAGTCCCGCAAATCTTGGTGGGGGGAGATAGCTTATAAAGGCGCTGTTGTACCCCCTTATGCCCAAGATATTGCCACAGGTGCAATGGATGTAGGTCCATTAGTAGATTTGTATGGGGTAGGTAAGGCTGCCTACATTATAAATGAAGGATTTACCAGAACAGGCCCAAAACAAATTGCAGAAATTGCTGCGGCTGGGGTAGACGCAGCTACTGCGTACCTATTAAATTACAATCCTAAATTTACAGAAGCAGTAGCGGATAACTTTGTAGAAATAAATACAGGTACAGACATTTCAGATGCACTATTAAATGAGGGAGCAGGATTATTTACAGGCATAGGGGGTGAAGTCGCCCTTACCAAGGGATTAACTAAAATTGCGCCTTCTGTAGCAGAGATATCTAGAAAATTAATCTCTTCTCCTGTCTCTAAAGTATCTGGGGATATTAGTAGTTTAGCCTATAAAATATCCCAGAATCCCTTGTACAAGAAGACAGCGCCTGTTGCTGGGGCTGCATCAGACATGCTAATAGATTTTGTATCCCCAGTAGCCAAGGATGTGGCTTGGGTAGGGTCTAAAGTCTTACCTTCTAAAGAAACCGCCGTAGGATTAGGCACAGCAGGAATACGTACTTTACGCACAGAAGTTGGAATGGCTGCGGCCACCAAAAGTGACGCAAGCACCTTAGGGTATGGGCCAAATTCCTTGTACACAAAAGCATTCGGCGGGGCTCCAATTGGATTTGGGGTATCCGCAGATGACCCAGAATATGAAAAAGTCATTGACAAGCGGGCCAACATCTTAGCAGACGCTCTTTCGTTTGGTACAGGAGTTCAAGTACTGGGGCGCGGATCAGTTTTTGTAGCCAAACTAATGGGTAAAACTGTTGGAGTACCCTTAAAGTTCGCAATTGGTTTTGATCCTGCTGTGGCGCAACAAGACGCTATTATTGATGATATCATTGAAACACTAGTTGTTGGGACCGATCTAGCCCAAACACCCGCACAAAGGGACGCCTTAGTATTGGAACTGGCTGACTTAGTACAAATGGGTAAGGAAATAGAATTTAGGGTTCCATTGTCCCAAGACGCAGTACTGGAAGTAAGTTCTGTACTGGATACTGCAGCCGCTTTAATTCGCGGAATAGAAGCAAAACAAGCCGCAGGTAATATAGATGACGCTACCCAATTTGGGTATGACTTAATAAAGCGTAGGGCAGAAGGCATTAGAAAAGGGGCGATGTCAGATGCCACTAAAGTGCAAACAAGTCAAAAAATTGGGGAGTTTCCTAAAAAGACACTAGGCACAATTGAGCAAGCCCAAGACTTTTATGGTGGTGATAGAGAAATGCGGGAACTGTTGGGGGATGAGCAGTTTGTAGATATGTTTAAAGAGGGATATCTTTTCCAAAATAGGCCATTAACCGTGGACGCTATGACCGCAGAATTCCAGCAGCAAGGATTAAATGCTGTGGAAGCAGAAGAGGCTGTCATGGAGCTTATAGGTAGGGAATACGACACGGTAAATGACACAATAGACGCAAGTATCCGTACAGACTCTTCTTTTTTAGGGAGACTGCAAGCTTTATCGGACGCCAGTGATATTGACATTCTTGCCCCAAAGACAGAAGCACAAACTAAAATAGTTGATCGCGCCGTAGATGCTTTTGTTCAAATGTCAGAAACTAGCAATAGGTTATTTAGCGAAGTGCAGGGCGGCTATGTAGACGCAGAAGCCTTGGCAGACGCTTTAATAGACCGCATATCCCCCGAACAGTTTACTCAAATAAAATCCGTAACTGATCCGTACTATTCCGCCTTTATGGGCGCACTGGTAGGGGATACTCCGGCGGATGTTAAAGCTAATTTTGTAAAGTGGGCAGACGCTAATGAGTTAGACTTTGCTAAATTGTTTACTCAAGTACGCCCATCCTTGTCTTTCAATATCAATGAATTGACTAAGGCGGCCCAGCTTACAGGCAATAAAGTTGCGGGGGATACGGCCATCGTATTGCGCAAATTAAGGGATTATATTGATACAGAGGCCATTAATGACTTACGCAAAAATACGAATGATGCAGATGTATTGGACGCTGCAGATACAGCAATGGACTACTACAAAAATGAATTTGCCCCCTATTGGCGTACAGATGACATAAAAGATCCTCTAAGTGAAATTGCGCACATTTATAAGCGCACAGTAGGCCGCGCAGGTATTAGAAGAGAAACTTTACTGGATAAAGGCCGTGAGCAAGTACAAAGAATGTTCAGCCCCCAAAACCAAGCTGTGGGAGGCAAGGCTGTACAGTTATTGCGGCGGCCAGAAGCGGGGGGAGATCCAGATGTTGTGCTTGACCTATTTGTAGGGGATCTATTTACACGTTTGGAGCCTAAATTATTAGAGAAAGGTAAATTAGCGGATATAGACGCTTCTGCTCTACGTAAAGAAATACAGTCTTTTGCGGGCCTCCTTAAGGCGGAATTCCCTGTGCAAGCCGCCAAACTGGAAAATTTGATGGACTTCTTGACTACGTCTAAAGCCAAGAAAGAGGCTCTTCTTTTAAGGAAAGAAAAAGCCCAAAAAGCATTTGAGTTAGCCAAAGATAAAGTGTTAAAAGAAGAATTGTCTTCTTTCTTTGCTAAAGACTTAAACTTGCCTGTAGACGATGGTTACACGGCAATGGCGTCTATATTTGCGGATAAGCAGAGGGCAGAAGTTACTTTAAAAGCTTTAAAAGCCAGAGCGGCAAAGAGCAATCCCCTTGTACTGGATGGGATGAAAGCTTCTTACCTTAACTATCTAAAAGGCAAAGAATACATAAACACTCTTGGGGTTGGAAATGTCCCTTTCCAAAGGGAGAAAAATCTTTCAGATGTTAGGAAGGATCTACTACTAGGGGAGATTATTTGGGGGAAAGGGTCTGAATTTATGGTTGTCCTTACTGAAATGCTGGGGGAAGCCAACTTACTGCAAAGATCCGTAAAGGCCAAACCTGTACCTACGGATTCCCCAACAGCGTTTTTACTGACCCAACAACAGCGCCTTAGATCCGCAGTTACCCAACTATTTGGGCCATTAAGCCGGACAGGTTCAAGAGTAGGCAATATTGGAACAAGAGTGCTGTCTAGCAGACTTGACCCAGCAGCTTACGCGGCTTTAAATGATTCTATTTTGTCTAACCCAGATTTATTCATTAATTTATTGCGCAAATCTGTGACTAAAACTGGGGAACTAAACAGGCGCAGAGCCTATCAATTCCTTGTACATGCTGGGGTGTATAATGAAGGGGAAGAAAAGCAGTTCGATAAAGATTTTGCGCAAGACGATCAAACTTCCTTAATGGAAACGCTTGAGGCTGGCGCAAGAGCTACTGTGGATTTTATGGGGGGCCTTGTGCCAGACTTTTTAGGGGGCAAATAGAAAAGCCCTCCACCGTAATCGGAAGAGGGCTTGCCCGCCTCAATAACAGAAAGGACACATACACACCCAGTTTTAATCTTGCCCCATAGATGTACTGCCGATACACCGTACAAAATTAAAATGGGCAAGGATCGTACTCATGACCCTTGAAGGCTACATTAGTATTCTTGTGTCCATCAGTCAAGACTAAATCAGTCTGCCGCCGAAAAAACTTCTTCCTTTACAAAGACACCATCCACCATGCGTCCTTGGCGCTTTGCAATCGTATTGTAGGCGCTTTCTATGCATTCATCCATTGTAAGCCCCCATGCTTGCGTTTGCATGACTAGCGTCACGTATACATCGCCAATGGCGTCCTTGATTTCTTCTATGTCCTGTTCCGCAATGGCGGCGCCCAGTTCATGTACTTCTTCGATTGTCTTGGTGTATTGCGCGTAAGGAACTACGGATGGCAGGATGCCCTTTTCGCGCCCCCAATCCAGTATCTTGTCAGTTAGCTTGTTAATATCCATTGAATACCTTGTACCAGAAGTCTATGCAATAGATGGCTAGTGGCGCGGACGCCATCAAGAAAGTTGCCAGCACCAGCCAGCGCCATAAATAACTTAGGATGCCCATACTTCTTCCCATGATCCGGTTAAAGCCCCTTTAGCGTAATCTACGCTTTTGTTTTCAAAGAAATTTGTGTGCGTCACTCCTAGCATGCCGTCTACCCACACCAGTGGGTTTTTAGTGACTTTGAATATACCCTTTAGCCCCAGCGAAATAAGCCGCCTGTCGCAGATATAGCGTATGTAGCGCTTAACTTCATCGGGCGTCAAACCTTCCAAAGATAATTTATTGTTGTCGAAGGCCAGATCAATAAACTTATCTTCTAGGTCCACCATGATTTCCGCCGTCTTGTAAATCCTAGCCTTGGTTATGTCATTCCATAGCTCCATGTTTTCGTTGATGTAGGCGCGGAACAACTTAATCATACTTTCTGTATGAAGCGTTTCATCCGCAATTGACCACGCAATGATTTGGCCCATGCCGCGCATCTTGCCGAATCGCGCAAAGTTCAGCAGCATTACAAAACTGCTGAATAGTTGCATGCCTTCAGTAAAGGCACTAAAGGCCGCAATATTTACGGCAATCTGATTGGTAGAATCTTCGTCTTCTTGTAGGCGCTTAAAGAAATCGTGCTTTTCCTTGGTCTGTTCGTACTCCAAAAATTCATTGTAAATAGTATCGGGCATTCCTAGCGTTTCGATTAAGTGCGAATAGGCTGCCACATGAACTGCTTCGCGTGCCGCAAAGCTGGAAAGCATCATGCGTACTTCTGGCGCATTGAAGTGCGGCAAATAGTTTTTGACGTAGGCGCCACTGACATCTATGTCGCCTTGCGTAAAAAACCTAAAGATTTTAGTCAGGAAGTCTTGTTCATCTTTCGACAAACGATTTTGCCAATCCTTGACATCTTCCAGCATAGGCACTTCAGTCCACAGCCAGTGCATTTGCTCAGACGCTTGGAATGCCTCAAAGGCCCAAGGATAGCTAAAAGGTTTGTAATAGTCCCTAGTTGCTTGTAATGATGACGTTTTCTGCATGGTTATATATACCTTTCATACCTTACATAGTTAGATTGTACCAAGGCTTGTACCCAAGCTCCTTGGCTATTCGTTTTACTTTGGCCGCCAGTTCTGGTTTGACATGTTTCTTTTCGCGCCACTTGTTGTGCATGATTACAGAAACTGCACTTTGGGCGCAGCCTGCCAATTCCGCAACCTTGCGCCCCAGACCTTTGCGGCACCCACAGGAACTGGTAGTACCATTTATCAGATTACTGCGTTGTACTACGGTTTCTTGGCCGCATACCTTACAAAGACAGCGCCAGAAGGCACCCCTGCGTGGATGCGTATGGTGTACGTCTAGCGCCACCAGATGCCCAAATTCTTCGCCTTCCAGATCGCGCAGCACAGTGCGGCCACCTTTGCGCGTACAGCCGCAGGACGTAGATGTGCCGCACCGTACGGAGGAAAGCCGCACTTCGGCGACATAGCCGCAATCACAGCGGCACATGGCGTACCTGTGCGTGTTGCGAATAATGCCGATACTTAGGATTGTCCAAGAATTGAACTTCTGGCCTTCAAACTTGGATAGGTCTTCAGAGCGGCGGCAGCCACAGCTTTTGGACTTGCCGCTAGTCACTGAATCGGCCCGTACATGCAGTTTGCGATTGCAGACGCAACGGCAGTACCAGTGCTTCTTTTCTGATATAATTATTTCTGTCGAAGATTCGCTCAGGACTGTCCAGTATCCGAACTGTTTATTTACATGAGTAAATTTTTTCAATTGCGCCCCCTCTAGTGCAATTAGGATTACAAATTAGCCTTCGCAGGCAATACAGACATCTTCTTCAGCAGACGCCAGTTTATGAATAGCTTCCTTGTCCGCGATCAACTTATTTTCTTCTTCAATACGCTGCCGCGCTATTCTTGTACCTACGGCGTCAGCCTTGCGCAACTTATCGCTGCGACAATAATACAAACTCTTTAGGCCAGCTTTCCAAGCCAAAAAGTGGCAAGCATGCAAATATTTTATATTTGTGTCTGGCGCAAAGAATAAATTAAGGGATTGGCCTTGGTCGATGTACTCTTGACGATGGGCCGCCAACTCCACTAGCCATGTCTGGTCTATTTCATTGGCCGTCTTGAAGATGTCGCGCACATCTTGCGGCAATTCATCAACAAGATGCTGTACAGATCCGCTATTGGCCGTAATGCTGGCCCATATTTCTTCAGTGTCTAATAGATTGTCCGCCAACCATTTCTGTAAAAACTTATTGCGCTGGATGTAGGCGCCGCTAAGTGTGTCTTGGCGGAATACATTGGCGCGGAATGGCTCTATGGATGGGCTTGTATTGCCCATGATTAGGCTGGTAGACGCATTGGGCGCAATGGCCGTCCAGTGGCTGAAACGCCGTGGTATGCCTGCTTCTTGGGCGTCCTTGCATGGGCCACGCAGTTCGCACAAAAGGGCGTCAGCGCGCTTACATTCGGTTTGTATGTGTTTAAAAATCTTGCGGTTAATGGAAATGGCGGCCACGCTTTCCAGCGGCACAAGATTCTTTTGTAGGTAGGCATGAAAACCTAGGGCGCCTAGGCCCACTGATCTTTCGCGCAGCGCAGAATACCTAGCGCGCACAACAGAAGGCGGCGCTTCCGAAATAAAGAAATCTAGGACATTGTCCAGCATTTCCATAATGTCTGGAATAAATTGCGGCTCATTGCGCCATTCATCAAAGTATTCAAGATTTACAGAAGATAGACAGCAAACCGCAGTGCGATCTGGCCCTGTCGGCAAGAATATTTCCGTACAAAGGTTAGAGCCATGTACAGATAGGTTCTTGTACTGTAGCCATAGCGGCAACTTCTTGTTGGCCGCATCTAAAAAGATTAGATATGGTTCGCCTGTCAGCATTCTGGTTTCCAAGATTTTCATCCAAAGGTACTTGGCCGAAATGGTGCTGACTACTTTTTGTGTATTTGGCGAAATCAGTTCCCAAGTATCATCATGGTTTGGGTCAAGCATGGCGGCCCTTACATGCTCCATGAACTTGTCGCTGATATTGATGCCATGATGCAGGTTGTGCGTCCTATAGTTCTGGTCGCCTGTATGTTTGCGCATTTCCAAGAACTGCAGAATATCTGGATGGTCAATGTCTAGGAAAGCCGCATACGATCCGCGCCTTGTGCGCCCTTGCCTGTAGGCTAGGCTGGACGCATCATAGACCTTTAGGTGCGGCATGACTCCTGTAGACTTTTCATCGACTTGCCGAATCTTTACATGAATGCCTACGCCGCCGCCCAGCATGGACAGCCAGTTTACTTCACTTAGTGTATCTACCAGACCTTCGGCGCTATCCTCCAAATAACTTAGAAAACAAGATATGGGTAATCCATTTCTGGATCGTCCGTAAGAAAGAATAGGAGTGGAATAGGAAAGCCAATGCTTGCTACTGTAATCGTATAGCCTTTGCGCATGGTCAGGATTTGAGGAAAATATATTTGAAACATACGCCAGCCTGTCCTGTGGTGATTGTTCGTCTTCGCGCATATAGCTTTCGCGCAGGCGCGCTAGGCCCAGTGGATCAAACAGATTGTCGCGTGCATAGTCCTTTACAATGTTATTGGGGGTATTGATGGTCATAGATGTTCTCCGCGCTTGTGCATTTCGATTAAATCTTCAATGAAGAACTTCATCTTTTGAAGATCGTATTCTATATCAACTCCGGTTTTTTCGCCTAGGCGATAACATGCCTTGAAGATGTCGCCGCGCGACTTACTCATAGCCTTGTACGAAATAAGGTGGCGCAACTGCTTGGCATGGGGCGGCAAATCATAGTAGTCATTGTGGCCGCCAGATACTTGCTTACTAGATATAGATTCAGTCATATCAAGTACTTAACCTTGGTGGCTGTTGGCTCATCTTGCGCATCTTGCGCGTCAAGATCATCAGAATCGTCTGTATGGTCCACAATGCTTTGCGAAAACTTGCTGTCAAAGTCAGACTTCTGGCGCACAATTTCGCCCATCTTTATCAGATTTTCCAATTGGTTATCGTCCGTCAAAGACGCCGTAATCAAGCCGTACATGCCAGCCATGATAGTAGTTACGTACTCCAAGAAATCTTGGTCTACATCTTCATCGTACTGAAGGCGCACCTTTGTACCCACATCGCCTTCGCCGTCAATAGTGAAGGTTATCTTGGCGCTATCAAATCCGCTTAATTCGGGCCTACTATTTTCTTCCACGCGTACCTGCCTTTCTGCTAGAACTTTTATGATTTTTGAATTGCTGCAGTACATCCCTAGACTCCGCAGGCAGCGTTTCTTCCAGCCATGCTGCCGCTACCCATCTGTGCGCATACAAGAAGCCATGCTTGTCGCACCAATCGGCGTAGGTTGTAGTGCTGCCCTTTCGCAAATTATTTAGCGGATTAGAAAATACAAAGCGTATATCTAGCGCCGGATACATTTCTTTGATAAGCAAATGTTTTTTGCGATCTTCCAAAGTAAATCGGCCTTTGGTTTCGATGACAATGCCATTTGGCAGCACATAGTCAGGCGTATAGTTGCGCACTACCGCAGGCACTTTGTACGGAATGCGGATGGCTTCGTATTGCGCGTCTACGCCCAATTCCTTTAATTGTTCTGCGACCTTCATTTCTAGGCCCGAACGAAATCCCAGCTTGATTGCTGTATAGTTCCTATAGTGCATCATCAGCCTTTGTTTGATAGCTTGAATACCAATACATGCGCGGATTTTTTGCCTTAGACATGGTTTGGGGCTTGAGTTGGGCATCAGGCCAGCAGTGTCGAATATATTGGCAAAAGCCGCATATGGCAGGCAAACGCCTGTTTCCAGTTTTCTTTCCATTGAATTCCTCTTCTATGTCATTGAAGCATTTGGCAAAGGGGGCGCTAGTGTCTTGTACAAGGCTGGCAGTTGCCTTGCAGTTTTCGATGACCTTTTGAATGTCGCGTTCCGGCATTTCAAATTCTACGACACAGACTTCGCCAGTTGATTTATTTAGGACGATCCAGCCGCCCGGCTCTTTTCCTTGGCCCTTGGCGTACCCAATCAATTGCCCTATATAACCAAAGCTGTCATCGGCTGCCAGACTTTCCCAGCCCTTTGCCCATTTATTGTCGTAGGCCCAAGGCGATGCGGACTTTACGTCATAGACCTTATTGTCTATTTCTATATCGTCTTCGCCTTCGATTACAGTGTCAGGGGCCAGTTGCCATGCGACTTTGGTCTTGGCGCCTGTGATATTGGCGCCGCCAGACAATTTAATTATTAGGTTTACAAGAACCTCCGATAAATCGCCCAGCATCATGCGCATGATGTGGTTGTACGGCATTTGGTTCTTTGGTAGCTGTTCATCTACGTTTGCGGCATCTAGCTGTAGCTGACAGGAAGGGCGCCCAATATTACTCATGCGCAATCGGAAAGGTTCCTTTTGCCTAAATAATTGTTTGCGCAATCCTTCCTCAAATTCTTGTACAGCTTCCTTGATGGCCTGCTCTAGTTCTTCTGGCGCAACGTCAAGTGGCCGCCCATTAGATAATTCTTCTAGGGTAGAACGTATAAACAATTGCAGCGGTGAAATACTCATAGGCATATGTACTCAAGACAAAAAAGCCTGCGCACATTAAGAATAAATACCCAATGGCGCAGGCTTTGTACGTTGAATGGAATTACTTAAATTGCGGCTGTTTGCCTAGGCTA
>Ga0129342_1001352_pt1 | contig 10912 bp, 23 predicted proteins | sample CPBDNA_5_FD_94426 | JGI IMG/M metagenome (GOLD analysis project Ga0129342, IMG submission 94426) | Freshwater to marine salinity gradient microbial communities from Chesapeake Bay, USA - CPBay_Sum_15_0.2_DNA | ecosystem: Environmental > Aquatic > Marine > Coastal | place: USA: Chesapeake Bay...
AAAGCAGTTGAAGAACCGTTATAATGACCCCAACAAAAACAAACGTTTTGTCGTAGGCATAGATAGATCAAAGATGAGATTGTATGATGTAGAATCTACTGACCAAACTCTAATAGATGATGGCATTCCTGTATTTGATAAAACCCCTTCTGGTGATAAGTTCAAGGACTTTAAAATATGAGCAAATCAACAAAGTCTGAGTTTTACATAGACAGGGTTGATAAGAATACAATCAAAGACCTTCTTTATACTCACCATTATCTCAAAGATGAATCTCAGGATTTTAGGTCTGGATGGAACTATGGACTGTTCAAAAGAAATGAATGGTCCGAATTTTTGAATATTGGGGAGTGTCTTGGTGCATGTGTATTCAATAACATTACAGGAAAAAACTTTGCTCTTGGAGCATTTGGAATTCCTGATACTGAACAAGAAGGTCTTTATGAACTAACTAGACTTTGTATTGAACCAAACTTACAAAAAGAAGAGTATAACATTACCTCATGGTTTCTTAGTAAATGTATTAAAAGATTTCGTCAAGAAACAGATGTAAAAGTTATCCTTAGTTATGCTGATAATAACCACCATAGAGGAACAATATATAGAGCATGTAACTTTACTTACTATGGTTTGACTGACTATAAAACAGACTTTTGGAAAAAACTGCCCGATGGTTCATTTAGAAAAGTTAGTCATGGACCTGTAAAACATTTAGAAGGTGAGTGGCGACCTAGAAGTCAGAAGCATAGATTCTTAATGGTCTATGACAAACAACTAAAACAGCAATTGAAATTAAAAGAACAAACTTGGCAAAGTGTTAAAGAGGATATTTAAACTATGAACCAAACCGTACTCCCTGTAGCAATCACTTCCGCACTGATTAATGCCTATGAAGATGGCACAGGTAAAAAAATGTCTGCTCAAGATATTATTGGGTATTGCGCAAGAATTTCAAATCCTGACAATCAAAAGAACTTTGACACGATTGAGAAACTTCTGAAATACTTGATTGATAACAAGCACTGGTCTCCATTTGAAATGGTTGATATGATTGTGGAGATTAATACGACTCGGGATATTGCACGGCAAATTCTGCGGCACCGTTCGTTTCAATTCCAAGAGTTTAGTCAACGATATGCTGACCCCACTAAAGACCTTGCTGTGTATATGCGTGAAGCACGATTGCAGGATACAAAGAATCGTCAAAACTCTATTGAAACAGATGATATTCAACTAAAGGTATGGTGGGATGCACAACAGAAGTTTCTTGTCGGCCATGCTGATCGTATCTACAAAGAAGCACTAGACAAAGGTATTGCTAAAGAACAAGCCCGTGCTGTGTTGCCTGAAGGTAATATGCAGTCTCGTATGTATATGAAAGGTAGTGTTCGGTCATGGATTCATTATTGCGAACTGCGTTGTGGTAATGGTACACAGAAAGAACACAGAGAAGTTGCTTTTAAGTGTGCAGAGATTTTGGTAAATCATTTACCATTCTTGAAGGGATGGTATAAAGAATTACTTGGAGTTGACTAATGCGTAAAGTATTAATCTCAGAATATTGGATTCAAGATAATGGTGGAGTTGTTCGTGTGTATAAGAACGGCTCTGCCTATGAACTGATTGCAGTAGAGGATGATGAGACAGTGTTTCTGCACTCTAAGAATATTCCAACATTAATTGAAGCAGAAAACAGGGCAGAAGAAATTGCTCTATTGGTATAAAAAACTTAGAAAGGCAGGATACCCTAGAGTTCTAAGTTTTACCTCTGCTGTATATAACTGTCAATATTATGACACTTATGGTATATACCTAGAGAAGCCCAATGATAGTTTGATTGACCTGATGTTATATCTTGTATTGTATTGGCATCATCCAAAGGAGAACTTTCATGCAAACAAACCGAAAAGAAGCAGCTAGATTGTTTTGGTCAGTCAAAGGATATCTAATGCCTGATGACTGGACAGATGAAGATGTTGAAGGTATGGTGCGAAGTTATACCAAACGAGTCTGGCATAACCATGAGGCAAACGATATAGGGTTTGAAGAAGCATGGGCAGAGAAACATAAAATCCGAAACGATAGTTGAAAAAAAATTAAAAAAAGGGCTTGCATTCTTCCTCAAAGTGCTTATATTAAGTATGTAAGAGAAAGAAAGAGAGTTAGATATGCCTATCAGTAATGCTTATGTCACTGCCTACCGTGAAGCACTAGAAATGCTTGAAATGATGCATGACCTTGAGATTCGGTCTGCACTCAAGCAGGCTGCTTGGGACAACGGCATTGAAGATGTTCAAGCATTTGTAGAATGGTCTGAGTCTGTTCTGCTCGCATAGTTTAGAAAGGAATAACATGTCTGATCCACTTTTTTACCACATTGACAACGGTAACCCAAAGACGCACCGCCTGAAGGCTCTCGTTGATGGTGAGGTGGTTGTCATTTGGGAACTTGAGTCTATTGAGCTTGTGACTCACAAGATTCATCTTCACAACCTTGCCAATAACAAAGACCCCGGCGTAACTTACGAAATTGAGGTAATGTAATGAAATACAAAGTTTTCCAAATCCAACTCACCGATGCTGAAGTTGATATGGTCAACGAAGGTGTGCAGGTTCGCAAGCACGTTATCAAGTCGGGTATGTTCGGCCGTCGAAATGCACCAAAGGCTGCTGAGGCTATGGAACTTGGTTACTACGATCACGTTATGACTGTTGATGCTAAGAACCTAGAAGATGTATATGCCGTTGGTAACTTTATGAATGAGCGTGACTTGGATAAAGTTGAAGTCCACGGTCAGTTCTCTTCTGTCTCTGTAGGTGACATTATCGTTGATGAAAATGACTTTGCTTTCGTAGTTGATATGTTCGGCTTTGAAATGCTCCCTGAGAAAGTTTCAGCATAGAAAGGAGTTTGTTATGCAAAAAGTATGGATGGTTTGGCGTGAAGTTGACTTCAATCAGGAATGGTTGGAAGGTGTATTCGTTAGTGAGGCACTTGCACTGTCTTGCAAAATGGAGCTGTTTAGTGAATGGCTGAAGGATCGTAATTTGACTATGACAGGATTTGTCAATCGAGACCTTGATGATCCATTCTCAGTAACTTCTGTTGTTGTTCAAGGGTCTGAGACATAGTGACATAAATGTAACACCCCTAAGATAATATTGAAAAAATATGTCTTAGGGGTTGTTTTTTTTCTCTATAATGATTATATTAATAATGTAAGAGAGAAAAAGAAAGAGAGTTAGATATGTTGCAGCAGTATGTTCTTCGGGGTCGGTATTCCAAAGTTATCGACATAACCATTGCTGAGAATGTTGAACAAGCACTTCAGAATTTGAAGCCTAAGTGGGCCAACAAGGGCCCTTGGGTTGATGGTCACCCTGGGTCTGACGCTTTCTGTGATAGTGAAATTGATAAGGCTAAGGTTTGGGTTTGGCACAACAATGAATACTACCTCGCCACCCTCATTGGCCCATAAGAAAGAAAGAGAGGTTATCTAAATGGCATATTGGACTCACACTGTTAATCCTATCGGGCAGTTCACTGAGAAAGAAGTAGGAAACTACTTTGAGTACAGTGTCAACGATGACATTGGTAAATGGTGGATGGGTGAGACGCAAGATGTTGCTGAGAAGTTCCCTCACAAGGTTTGGGTGCTTGATGGTTATCGGTATGCTAACGTTAAGAAGACCGTTGCCTACATTGTAGTTGATGAAGATGAGTATGGTCAGCCTGTGACTGAGAAGTGGTATTTGAAAAAAAATACAAAATATGCTGTTTAGGGGTTGACATTTCCCTTATCAGTCACTATATTAAGTATGTAAGAGAAAGAAAGAGAGTTAGTTATGACCGAGAAAAAGTTCCAATTCGCAGTTCACCTTCCTGCCACGAATGAAGAAGAGATTAGCATGCGTATCATGTGTGTAGATATGGCAGAAGTTGCCATGAATGTTCAGCGACTCGTTGGTCGTAATGATGAAATCTTCTACACCATCGAAGAGCAGATGGATGGACCTTTTCTGACCCACGAAGATTTGGGTCGTGAAGTTGATCCTTGGTACAACCTCTAAAGGAGATTATATTATGGGTATGATGAAAGACTATGTAATGGACTTGGAAGAACAAGTTTGGGATGAAGTTGCAGATGTAATTGCTGAAAGTGATGATATCGCAGAAGCACTTGAGCAAGGCATGATCATTGCCAAGAATTTTGACCTTGACAATCTTGTCGGTGTGCAGTATATTACTGACACCATCCACGAAATGTGGAATGAGTTTTGGTCTGCACAGGAGTAGAATAATGACTAATACATATTTTGATTTTAAAGATGGCATTGGTCCAGTACCAGCACATCGACATTCCAACGGTGGTGGTTGGGTAGCTGATACTGCTAAAGTAGATGATACGGCCTATGTTGGGTTTCGTGCTCGGGTCTTTGGTAAAGCTAAGGTCTATGGCAATGCAGCGGTCTCTGGTGATGCTCAGGTATATGGTTATGCTGAGCTCTCGGGCGCTGCTCATGTTCATGGTTATGCTAAGGTCTATGATACTGCTCAGGTCTATGGTAAAGCTTTAATCGCTGGTAACGCTGAGGTCTATGGTGATGCTGTAGTCTCTGGTAATGCACGGGTCTATGAGAATGCTTATGTTGGTCATGCTGCACAGGTCTATGGTGATGCTGTAGTCACCGGTAATGCCGAGGTCTCTGGTAATGAAGCAGTCCAGAAAGAGACCAAAAAAGATCGAATTTTTATTAATGGCAAATGGTATGAGGAAGTGGAATAATGTTAGAACAAAAAGATAAGCATCCTTGGGTGCCAAAGACAATGTTTTTGTTTTGTATGGCAGTAGCAGCAATTTTCATTATTGTAGGAGTAATTCTATGAATATTACGAATAGTACCATTCGAAATGATTTTTTTATGCAATATGACGTGACTGACCGAATTCGTGAGTTTGGATCAAAACATTTTGGTGTGAGTCAAGCAGATATTGCGTTTGACAAAAAACTAAAGGAGGCTGCAACTCAATTGTTTTGGGATCATTACTTTGATAGCGAGGTAGAGCTATGAGCAACCAACGATCAGGTAAGACTTATCGTGCAGCATCTAATGACAACAGTGGAATGGGAACATACCTATTCTTCAAGTCTGCTGTAGAAGCATTAAATGAAGCAGGTTATGAAGACCCTGCATTTTATTTTGAACAGGTAGTGGACCATCTGCGCAGTGGTGGTTCTTTACCTAAAGACAAACGTGAGACTGAAAAGGTCTTGGGTTTGTAGTTTACTGCGCACTTCCTTTTTTTGTGAACAACCAACATTTAACTTGGGGGGAGTCTTGCACTCCCCTTCTTTTTATGATATAAATATTATGTCAACTAAGAGAGAATACAAGTGGCAGCTTTACAATTTAATGACTTATTAAAAATGCTTCCGGGAACTACAACTCCCCGTTGGAATGTTTTAGTATCTAAAATTAAAAACAAGCAACCACTATCTTTGAATAGTACTGGCAAAGATATTATCATAGATTACCTTGATGATACACTTAAAATGCTTTTTGAAGAAGGTAGCATTTCTGAGATACAAAAGCAGTATCGTGGCAAGAAACTTTTTAAATCAAAATCTGGACAAAAACTTTCCCTTAGTGATTTATTCAAGTCACCTGACTTTGGTGGTGGTAAAGGTTCTGGTGCAGGTGCTGCTGAGACAGAACGTAATGAGTCTGCGCAGTGTCTCTATGCCTCTTTGGTTTGCTATGTCTTTAAGAAGCAAATATCTTTAGATACACCTATCACTAAGCAGCAGTTTAAAGACGCTATGAAGTATTGTGATGTTTCTGAAAAGTTTGAAAAGATGCTAGACCTGCCTAAAGATTGGCACGAGTCTTCTATTCTAGGTGCAAACTATTTACATAAGAAGTATGCTTTGAAAGGTAAATATGAATATCATAGAGGTTCTTCTTTAGTTGATGCTATTGAGAATACTTTTAAAAGACTTAATAGTAATGAAAAAGCATTTGGTAACATTAACAAATGGTCACCTGCTGACATGTATATGTTCACTCAAGCAGGTAAAGATGCTGTAAAAAACGAACTAAGCAAAGTAAAAACTTTACAACAATTCAATACCTTAATGATAAAATATTATAAATCACATGATATTATTGGTGTTTCTTTGAAAAAGATTTCTGGCACTGTAAAGGCAACTGAAAATAATATTGGTGATACAGATAAGGTTGAAGTAGAATATCTTGGTGAACAAGTAGTTGCTGCTAATAAAGACTCTATCCTTGATAGTATGGATGTATACCTTGAACATTCCAAAGGAAGAATTCAGTTTAGAAGTTTTGGTGGAGCTGGTTCTTTAACAGGTTGGCAAGGTGAAGGCAAAGGAACATTTGCTAACCAAGGCAAGGTATCTCTTGGACCTGTGAATTATATTCTTGGAATACATGGTGTGGATAAGTTACCAGAAAGTAGGGACTCTGCTAGACTTGCAAGAAACCCTGACTCTACATACTATAGAACTTTTTATGATGCAGCAAAGAGAGTTAAGACTAAAAACCTACCTGATACACAAGCAGAATTTGAAAAATTGTGGCAATCTGCTGATGAACAATGGAGATATTCTAAATACTTAGGAGTATTGTTGGTTGATCGTATGCTTTCTTTATCAAAAGAAAAACGAAATGAAGTTATCACCGACATTTATTTGTATTCTGCATCAAAGGCATCTTTTGCAGGACCATATCTAAAACTAGAATGATTATAAATATATCTAAAATAACTTAATCGCATGGGATAATTGATGGCTAATAGATACTTTGATAACTCGCAATTAGCTGAAGCAATTCGTATTGCCAGTGGTGATACTAAAGGTGTTTCTCACATCAATAAGTTTGGATTTGGTGCAGCAACTACTAATCCCTATACTGTATGGGATGGTGATAGTAATTACCCCTATCCATCTTCTGCTGGTGTTATCACTGTAACTACAGGTGCTGCTGACTCTGGTGCAATTGTAGAGTATCAAGGATTAGATGGTAATTATGAATTAATCACAGAGTCTATTACAGGCACACAAGCTGGTGGCACTGGCACAGAGTCTTTTCTTAGAGTGTTTAGAGGTATAGTCACTAATCATTCTGGGACTAATGCAGCAGATATTACAGCAACAATTAATGGCAAAGAAGTTGCTATTGTCACAGCAGGTGAAGGTCAAACACTTATGGCTGTTTATACAGTTCCTGCAAATAAAACTGCATATATGAAGCACTTGCATGCTGCACCAACTAAGAAAGATAATGATACAATTATCACTTTAAAAGCAAGACCGCTTGGAGGCACCTTTAACACTAAGGGCAAGTTTGCTTCTACAGGTGATCCTGTTCATTATGACTATCATGTCCCAATTAAATTTGAAGAAAAGACTGATATTGAAATTAAGGTAGAAAACCAAGCCGCCTCTGGTTACATAAGTGCATTATTTGATCTAATCTTGCTGGATAACTAATGCAGTCTTTTAAATCTTTTTTCACAGAACAAAAGAAAAAGGGATTTTACCTTCAGTTTGTTAGAACTAAAGGATATGATGTGCTGCGTGTAAATCGTTCTGGTGACTTGCGCTGGGCTGAAGTTCGTGGTAAAAAGGGATATGAAGGTAACGGATACGATCCTAAAGACCCACTACATAAAGCATTAGATGGATTGGGTAAAGCAGTAGACCTTGGGCAACTTACAGCAGGTGATACTGTGACTATCAATCCTAGACACCCACATGCAAAGAATGCCTTTGCTACAGCAGAAAGAATTATGAAGTCATGAAAACGTTTAAATCATTGCTTAATGAACTTTTTGATAAACCTTATCGCTGGAAGAAAGAATCTGGTACATTTTTCGATGGTGGTTTTTTCTATTCCTTTAGGTCGGCTGATGGTGGTAAATTTGATGTAGAGTTTGATACACTATACAAAGATGACACAGAATACAATCTACAATTTACTAAAGATGGTAACTATAGGGCTACCGGCGAAGGTGATGCTCTTAAAGTATTTGCTACAATTCTAGATATTATCAAAGATTTTAGCAAGAAAGCAGATTTTGAAACACTTTCTTTTGAGGCTTCAAAGGGAGTAGGTGGTAAAGATAGTAAAGGCAGGGTGAGGTTATATAAGACAATGGTACAACGATTTGCTAAAAAGTTTGGTTTTACTGCCAAAGTAGATGATTCTGATCCTAAAACAACCTTATTTACATTAAGAAAAGAAAATAAATGATTTCGTTTAAGCAGTTTATCAACGAACAGAAGAATACACACATGACCCATATTGAGGACAAGGTTCTCTATGGTGGTGTGAATGGTACACGGGATGCAATTAATGCATTGCGTTCTCTGCGTGATATGCTGTCTGGTGTTGATAAAGGTAATGTCAGTGTAAAGTGGGATGGCGCACCTGCTGTGTTTGCTGGCACTGACCCTAGAGACGGAAAATTCTTTGTAGCAAAGAAGGGTATCTTTAACAAAAATCCTAAAGTGTATAAGACTGATGCTGAAGTTGATGCTGATACTTCTGGTGACCTTGCCAAGAAACTAAAGTTGTCACTCAAGCATTTTGCGAATCTTGGTATTAAAGGAGTTATTCAAGGTGATTTACTTTTTACAAAATCTGATCTTAAATCCGAAAAGATCGCTGGACTGGATTACCTCACGTTTCACCCTAATACAATTGTCTATGCTGTCCAAAAGGGTAGTAAGGATGCAGAAGAAATTAAAAGAGCAGAAATCGGAGTAGTCTGGCACACTACATACACGGGTGATGACTTTGAAAGTATGAAAGCAAACTATGGTGTTAATGTGCAGGCTCTGAAGAAAAGTTCTAAAGTATGGCAACAAGACGCTATGCTGCGTGACTTGTCTAATGTTGCTACTATGTCTTCAAAAGAAACAGACAGAGTAAATGCACACCTGTCCCGTGCTGGTAAACTCTTCAACGAAATCTCTGGTTCTACTCTAAGAGAGTTAGAGCAAAATCAAGACCTTGCACAACTTATTGAGCAATTCAATAATACGTTTGTGCGCAGTAATACAATCATTACTGATACTGAACAGCATGTTCGCAACCTTATTAATTGGATTGAAAACAGGTATCAGAAAGAGATTGACGCTAGAAAGTCTGAAAGAGGTAAGCAGACTCAGAGAGATAAACTTTCGAAAATCCTGAAATTCTTCTCACGGGAGAATAAAAGAAGTCTTAAAAAGATGTTTGATCTACAAAAGGCAATTGTTTCTGCGAAACTTGCTCTTATAAATAAACTGAACAGTATTAAACATATTAAGTCTTTTTATGTTACAACTAACGGGTTCAAATCAACTGGACCTGAAGGTTACGTCGCTATTGATAAACTAGGTGACAATGCTGTCAAACTAGTGAATCGTCATGAATTTTCAACAAACAACTTTGACCCAACGATTCTCAAGGGTTGGAGTAAATAATAGAGGAACGATATAGATGAAATATCTTATTTCCGCAATTCTGGCTACTACTGTAGCAACTGCTGCAATTGCACAAGATACTGGTGACTCCCCGCTTATGTCCAACGCAACAGTAGGTGTTTCCACAGACTTAGAAGGTAACGCAGACTGGACAGTTGGTGCAGAGTTGGGTATTGCTGGTTTTGGTGTAGATGCAGGTTTCACACTTAATGACCGTGGCGACAATGCCGCTGATGACTACTCGATTGGTGTAGGCACTGGCATGGACCTTGGCTTTGCTGCACTTGACACAAGCATCAACTATGCTTGGGGTGCTACTAATGAAGCAAACCTTATCGGTCGTGGTGACGGTAACACTTGGGGTGACCTGACACTTGATCCAGAACTGACTATTTCCCCCGGTATTATCGGTGGTGAGTATGCTTGGGTAGGTGCTTCTATGGACCTTGCTTCTGATGGTGGTATTTCCCTTGGTTGGGGTGGTGCTTCCTACGGTGTAGGTTATGAGCATGACCTTAACGAGCGTGCTTCTGTATCCATGTCTTACGGTTGGTCTGTTGACGTTGTAGACGATGATGACCCACTTACAGTTAATGACTGGGTAACTACTGCTGATGGTCTTAAAGTTGGCGTAGGCTTCAAGTTCTAAAATGATCGGGTTCAAAGACTTCCTTTCTATCACTGAGACTTCCTCTCATATTGAGGGGGAGTCTTTACCCATTTCTGAAGCATTATCATTTGCTGCTAGAAGAAAAAAGTCTATTGACTTTAGACGCCGTAAGCAGCGTATTCAACGGCAAAGAAAAATCGCACTGAGAAGACCTGCTTCACTTGAACGTCTCAAGAGAAGAGGCCGTAAGTCCGCTAGAGATATCTTGACAAAAAGATACTATGGTGGTAAGACTAAAAGAGATATGAGCATTTCTCAAAAGCAACGTGTAGAAAAAAGACTAGATAAAGCAAAGAGAGTTACTGGTATTATTTCTAAGAGACTGTTGCCAAGTAAACGTAAACTGGATGTTCAAAGAAGGCGTGGATAAGTCATGGTTAGTGGATTTAAACAATATCTAGAAGAAAAATCTTCAGTAGGTTATTTTGCATTTGGTAGGTTCAATCCACCCACTACTGGCCATGAGAAACTTATCACAAAAGTTGCTTCTCTTGCTAGAGGTAATGACTATAAGATTTTTGCGTCCCAATCGGTTGATGCCAAGAAAAATCCATTAGAATATAAAACAAAAGTAAAGTTCATGCGTAAGATGTTCCCTAAGTTTGCACGGAACATTATCATGGACACTTCTATCAAAAACTTCCTTGATGCAACCATGTATATGTACAAGCAAGGTTATAAGAATGTTGTAATGGTTGCAGGTGATGATAGAGTACAAGAATTCCAAAAACTCCTTACCAAGTAT
>Ga0129342_1001358_pt1 | contig 10886 bp, 8 predicted proteins | sample CPBDNA_5_FD_94426 | JGI IMG/M metagenome (GOLD analysis project Ga0129342, IMG submission 94426) | Freshwater to marine salinity gradient microbial communities from Chesapeake Bay, USA - CPBay_Sum_15_0.2_DNA | ecosystem: Environmental > Aquatic > Marine > Coastal | place: USA: Chesapeake Bay...
GCAGATGCTGTTAAATGTATATCTATACCGGCTCCTTCGTAAATAGACGCGGCTGCTTGAATATGCATTTCGCCGCCCGAAGCATGTTGTGCACCTACTTTACCTTCTGTAGACAATATACTGTCAGACATTATTGTTGCCAGTGAAGTTGAGTGCATTAAATAACCGTCGTTAACTTTTTGATAATGATGGCTTTGTGTAATGCCTTCAAAAACACCGCTGTCAATAGTTCGATAGTAGCTTCCATTTTGTAACAAATGATTAAAATCACCTGCTCCCATTGTATGATATGCATCGCCTGTCTCAATAAATGTATGCACTTCTCCTTCCTTTACATGCAACACAATTGAACCATCAGGCACCGGTGACTTTAATCCAGCAACTTTTACATATTCAAAATTTTTATCTAAATCTGTTTGTACTGCTTTCTCTAAATTTGGTATATAATCATTTGGCATGTATATATTCATATCTCTACCAATATCTAAATTAAAATCTCGATCTGATCGTAAATTAATATCTTCATTTGAACGAAGGCTTATCGAGTTATTGCTGAATATTTCCACGTTGCCGTCTTTGTCAAGTTCAAGCCAAGCAGTACCCATTTTATTGTTCATATACACAAATCCTAACGTGTCATGAATTACTATCTGGGCGCCACCACGTGCTCGCAAACGTATAAGTCTGTTATTGCCCTCTATGTCTCCGTCGTCCATAACAAACGTATGGCCTCCGGATCGTTTAAATGTTTCTCCCACGCCTGCAGCCAGCGGATCTATAGGGCCAGGAGTACTCATTCCGTAAACATTACTTGGTGCTTCTCGTCTTGCAGAACTTGTGGTCCAACCTCTATACGGATCTTCATGCAATGCAGTTTGACTCATTCTTTCGTATTGTCTTTTATGCCACGGGCGCAAAGGAGGAACATGAGGATCATTAATACCTTTATCAAACTTATTATACTCAGTTACATTTTGCCATAAATGTACTTGATCCGGGCCATTGTGCTTGTCGTAAGCTGCAAGTCCAGGCACATTAAAATTCATAAAATTATCGTATAGAACGCCAATCCAAATACCTTTGGATTCATCTCCGTTAATAAACATTACAAGAACTTTGTTTCCAACATCGGGTGGAACAGCCCAAAACCCGTAACTTGTTGGTGTATAGTCATATTCTGCTATACCTTTTTCCCAATGTCTTTCTTGTGCAGGGGACGAACCACCGAATGGCGCACAATAACTCACTGTACGCCAAACATTTTTATTATCTTCGTCGCCGCCCCAGTCTGGCATATACACTTGTAAACGTCCCATGTGTTGTATATCTTGGGTGTTTTTCACAATGCCGAGATAAACGCCGTAATATCGCGGTGAGTCTTCTGTATCTCCATAGAAATACCCGGGCGCAGAATTTGCGCGGTTTAATGACGGGGTATCTTGTTTTCTTATTTTATAAAAACTCATATCAAAATATAATGTCCTACTTACTTATTATTAATATCACAATAATTTAATATCTCGAAACTTCCGCTCTAACAGCCTCTGCGACAACGTTAACGTCATTTAAATTTGGCCGTTCGAGAAGGTTAGTAAGATCAATTGTATGATCTCGAACCCCAGTGAGTGTTGTTGTGTATTCTCCGTTGGTAAATGTATGCTTTGCTGTATATACATTATACACAGCAGTTAAAGCATTTCTTTGATCAATTGCCATAAGTCCGGTGGCTCTGACATCATCTCCTTGCCTTGCGTCCAACACAAAATACGGTTGTCCTACTGCAGGTTTAATTGTAATGTCTGCACCATCAGTTGAAGGGATCCAATATGGATCTCCGCGAATTTCTAATTCTATTTTGACCATATCGCCGCCTAAACGCTGTTGTACAACTTGTGCTAACAAATTTGCTCCGCGGTCAAAGTCCTCATTTGTACCCCGAGGGTAATTATCTGGTATTTCTACATCAGTAAAAGGAGGCTGAAACATTGGCGGTACCACTGGGCCGCTGCTTGATTCTAAATCTTCGGCGTATTGGTTGCTAAGTCGGCGGCGGGCCCTTTGTGGCCCTTGACTCGAAACAAGGTTTGCTGCCACATCTATGTTGCTTGCATACACGGAAGTATATGCTTGTGTCATCGCCTGCTGAGAGGCTAGTAACTTTTCAATCTGGGCTTCTTTTGCACTCACTCTGCTGGCTGCTACTTTTCTATCATCTGCGTATTCTGCCTGTGTAAGAGTTGTCTGTAATGCGTTTAATTCAAACTTGGCTTCGGCAATTTCTGCTGGTATATATTTGTCACGAGCTTCGTTATACTCAACTGCTGTTGTTCCTTTGTGAACATACTTATTTGCTAGTATACCGTGATGCCGTTTTCCTTTCAGTCCTGAGTTAATTTGCTTTGCAATGATATAATGATTATCAAATTTGAAGTCTACGTTTTTAACTTCGGTATTTCTTCCAGTATAATAAAACTCGTAGTATTTGGCCAAAAGATGGGGAGATCCTTTAAGTTTGTCATGTCTTGCTCTTGATACAGCCAAGTCTCCAAAAGTACTATTTTCGTCTACTGCCAGCTGAGGATCTTGGTGACGATATACTCTATACATTACTGATCGATAATACTGTCGTCTGTTTTCATCATATCCCCGATATATAACCTCTGGTATAATTTTAGGTATAAAACGTTCAATGTTAGCCGGATCAATTCCTTTTGCTAGTTCGTTTGGTGCAATCTCGGCTCTTGGATCAGGATGACCGGTTGCTTCTTTTTGTACTAATAATGTAGAGTACAAAATATTTTCAATAATTTTAGGTATTGGTGTTCCTTTTGAAAAAGTAAATGTTTTCTTCAAGCGAGTATCATTGAAATAAGGTACCGACGCGTGTGGGCCATACTGTTCTCCGTGTTCTCCTGATTTTTGTGCCAAATGACTCGAATCAGAACTTGTTGTACTTTCTCTATGCGGTGATGGCGAAACCCCGTAACCAACAGTATCTGAGGCAGAAGTTTTGTTTTGGTTTTGTCGATCTCCCATTTTATTAGCACCATCACTATGCAATTCTTGCATAGGATCAACTAACTGTAACGGAAGATAAACAGGATCTACTGAAAATTGATAATGATCTGATTTGCGTGTTGTGTCTCCCACTTTAATGTATCTACGAGAGGTTTCATAACTTAAAGCCACTAGTGCCTCTTTAACATCAAATGCCTCAAAGGTAATATCCTCTTGTAGTAATGCATGATTTTGATTTAAGGAAGTATCGCCGGCACGAACGGCAGTAAAGTCATACGTGCCGCCGCTTTCGTCAAACGATAAGCCTCCTGTTGCAATTCGAAGTGCCATACATCTATGTGTTTTTAATTCCACCGGCTTTCCTGTTTCTTTATCTCTTGCATTCCAATTTATAAGCAAGTAAACCGGAAGATCATGGGTGTTTGCATGTCCAAGGTTTTTCCCTGCCCTAAACATATAATCTAAAAAATCTGCACGATATGGACTTCTTATTGAAAACTCAAACGTTGTTGCAGGTATGCCGCCACCGCCACAAATTGATTCAAAACTTAAACTTTCAATTATAAAACCATCTGTAACCGAAGTTTGTGCTAAAATAATTGCATCATTTAATCTTTTTGGGTCTCTATAACGTTTTGTTATTTCATCAACTGGAACATCAAAATTCTTTGCTTGTGGTATCATAAAAAGCGTAAGTTGATAAGCTGTTAATTCATATTCTGCGTCGGCTGTGTAATATAACTCATTTGGAAAACTGTTTGGAGCGAATTTACTTAGTCCTTCTACATATGTTTCGGCTTCTCCTGTACGAGGATTTTGAAAGGCGTTAAAAAATTTTCCGTATCCTTCGTCGTCTATTTTCCAAGGGGACGCCGCATCCACGTCTACCTGATTAGAATCTCGTTGTGCACTTTCTTCTGCTACAGACCTGGCAATATCAACGGCTCCTGCTCCGCCAAATGCACCTAAGCCAATACTTCTTTCACGTTGTGCTTGAACACTAATATCTCTTACTAGTGTGCCTGCGGGAATTTCGCCAACTACTGCGCCACCGGCTGGTGCATCGTTTTGACCTTTGTTTAGTTCTGCTTTATTTTGCTGAACAAATTGTTTTACTATATCAGTTATGTTAGCCGGGTTAGCATTTGCTTCAGTTCTCGGTATTGCCATATCTTATCCTAGTAAATCTGAAATAGCACTCTTTGGTGGTACTGCAATAACTAATCCTGTTTTAAAGTCTTCTACTGGATCAATTAATAAATTCTTATTCTTCATAGCAAACACCCACCATAAATTTGGACTGCCGTACATGTCATATGCCATTAAATCTGGGCGTAAATGATATTTGGATTCAATTTCTATCTTTTGATCTTTACTTGCATTGAACTGCGGATCAATATTCCAGTATCCTAAATAAAAATCAACTGTTTTAGTTCGTGAATAAAAACTGTCTGATGCATACGACGATTTTCTTGGCATTATTGATATCCTTTTCTTAATAGTGCTCCGTTATAAAACGATTCGCTATTGTATTCTTTTCTTGTACTCTTGGTACTATAAGTTGGCGATAACGTTAAAATAAATGTCACCTTTAGAGGCATCATTGTTTGGTCGTCTGTATCAGCATAAGGTATTGGCCATGCCCAATCAGATGATCCGTCAATATTATAGTTAAAGTTTGAAATAACTACCGGAATTCGTTCTGCCCAACCCGGCCCCCATATACTAAATTCTAACACAGGAGGCGGTACACCAGCATTTGGATCTGTTTCGCCAAAGCCTATTTTCATAGCAGATTTAAAGAAATGCATTGCACCTTGTGTGTACAATGCTTCAGTTGATGTGCTAGATGTAAAATCACAAGATACAGTAAAATCTGCTAATTCATAATTTTGAAAGAATCTATATTGAAAATTACTGTGTATTGGTTGATGACTGCCATACCTGGCCTGGTGATTCATCATTACAGTAGGAACATATGGGAAAACTACGCCCCGGTCATCCCGCAAAGGTCTCATCGGCCCATCAAGTGCACCCGGAAACGTGTCTTCGAGGCGCGCTTTACAAGTAAGTCTGGCTCGCCTGTCAGTAGTCCGTCCTAATCTTCCAGGTCCTGGCATTATCTCATTCCTCGCTGAACATCTTTAAACAACTTTTCGCCTTGCTTAAATCCTTGCGGAAGTCCTAGTTTAAACGAGTCGTAATCGTCGTTGGCAGCGGCTGCCCGCATTTTACTTGCCGACATACCTTCTGCCCCGGGAGAGTCAGGATCTCTCTGCCCGGCATTTTTAACTTGAATTGAGTCAAAGTTATAATAGCCATGTGGCTTGTCTTTAACTCCGTTGTATGCGTTAATCATTTTTTCCATATCGGCAACTCTATCATCGCCAACCACTAAAATAATGTCGCGTACTCCCGATGCATATAAGTTGGTTAATATTGGTAAAAACAGTTGTGCCGGCTCGAATTTCACATTGGGGAACATGGTCTTTAAATATCCTAGTTTAGTATCCACATCTAATGGATTCTTCTTAGGATCTTGAGACCGGCTAACATAAACTGCATGATTACCGCTGGCTGACTTAACAGCATTGATTAACTTTTCATGTCCGATCGTAGGTGGATTCATTCTACCATAAGTAAATGCAAACGGATCTCGGGCTTCAAGTATTTCACGTGCTCGCATATTTTATAATCTCTTTATTTTATTTATCGAATTATAAAAGCCCGTGTTAATCTAGATTCTACTTGACTTAAACCAGTTTTCTATATTATAATAATTAACTATTATAAAAAGGAAAACTCAATGGCAAAACGAGTTAATTATCTAAACAACAAAGATATGCTCGCTGAAATTCACTTGTCTAAAAACAATTATTCGTACTATATTGATAAAAAATATGACCAATATGACGTTATTTTAGACGATATTAGTGAAATCAACGGCGAAAATATAAAACTAGCAAAAGAAACTAGAGCAAAAAGAATTAAAGAAGCAACATTAGCAAAACTCAAAGAAGAAAAAGCAGGCGTTAAAGCGGCTGATGTTGTCGTAGAAGCAGAAGATATTCCGTTAGAGGACTTAGTTTTTCGTGTTATGACATTTGAACATATACCAGAAGACCCTGCAAGAAAGCGCACACCAAAAACCATAGCAGATGAACACGTCAAGCTTCCTTTCCCACCGTTTAAACATTATGCGTATGTTAATAACGAACTCACAGAAGTTGGGCGCAGTCACTGGAAGGGGGGACTAAAGAACGGGCACTTTGACATTGAGCGGGGTCCAGGTCAACGCGGACAAATAACAGACAAACTTGCGTTAATGTACTTAAAGTTAGTCGAAAGATATAGTATGCGTAGCAACTGGCGCGGTTACACGTATGTTGACGATATGCGCGGCCAAGCATTGTTGCAACTATCTCAAATAGGTTTACAGTTTGATGAAAGCAAATCGCAAAATCCCTTTGCATACTATACTGCCGCAATTACCAACAGTTTTACAAGAATATTAAATGTTGAAAAACGTAATCAAAATATCAGAGATGATATGCTTCAACAAGCAGGCGCTATGCCAAGTTTTACCAGACAATTTGAAGAAATGGAAAAGCAACATCAGCGCCGAGTAGAACAAATGCAAGAGAGGCACAGTGGCGAAGACGACGAGTGACGTTCTATTTAAAAAAGCCGCTTGCTTTACTGATATACACTTTGGTTTAAAAAATAACAGTCAGTATCATAACGAGGATTGTTTAAACTTCGTTAAGTGGTTTGTAGATACAGCAAAAAAGCAAAATTGCGAAGTTTGCATCTTTCTCGGCGACTGGCATCATCAGCGAGCAAGTATTAATGTTAGTACAATGAACTATACATTAAAGGCATTGGCATTGCTCAACGAGTCATTTGAAAAAATTTATTTTATTAATGGCAATCATGATTTATATTATCGTGATACAAGAGCATTAAACAGTATTGAGTTTAATAAACTACTGTCAAACTTTGTACAAATTAACGAACCATTTGTTGAAGGAAATGTAGCATTTGTTCCATGGTTAGTCGGCGACGAATGGAAGCGTATACAAAAACTACAATGCAAATACATGTTTGGACATTTTGAATTGCCAACGTTTTATATGAACGCAATGATACAAATGCCCGACCACGGTGGGATAAAAGAAGAAACATTTACATATCCTGATTTAGTATTCAGCGGACACTTCCACAAACGACAAGCAAAAAATAAAATTGTATATATCGGCAATGCTTTCCCTCACAACTACAGTGATGCGTGGGACGACGAACGAGGCATGATGGTCTTAGAGTGGGACAGTGAGCCAGAGTTTATAAGTTGGCCAGACCAGCCTACATATAGAACATTAAAAATGTCCACGTTGCTAGAGGATCCTGAAGCGTTTTTAAAACATAAAACAAACGCAAGAATTAATTTAGATATTATTATTACCTACGATGAAGCAAACTTTTTAAAGGAGTTGTTTACGGAAGTATTTAAATTACGAGAGTTTGCGTTGCTGCCAATAAAAGAATCAGAGCACGAAGAAGGTGTTATAGGAGAAATACAGTTTCAAAGTATAGATCAACTTGTTATTTCGCACTTGCAAGATATACAAAGCGAAACATTTGATTCTAGAGTACTTGTTGCAATTTACAACTCATTATAAGTATGTTAGAACTACAAAGTATCACATTAAAAAACTTTATGAGCGTTGGTGCTGTAACGCAGGGCGTTACATTTACCGATGATCCCTTAACATTAGTATTAGGAAACAACGCCGATCTGGGAGGCAATGGCTCACGCAACGGCACCGGTAAAACAACAATCGTTAATGCTATTTCATACGCATTATACGGCACAGCAATTACAAACATAAAACGCGACAATTTAATTAACAAAACAAACGGCAAAGATATGCTTGTTAGTTTGGAGTTTAAAAAAGACAATCACACATATAAAATTGAGCGCGGCAGAAAACCTAACAAACTTAAATTTTATGTTGACAATGTTGAATCAGGCGGCGACTCGGAAAGCGAAGCAACAGATGAAGCACAAGGAGAAATGCGCCATACGCAACAAGTAATCGAAGACATTATTAAAATGAGTCCGTTGCTGTTTAAACACATCGTTGCGTTAAACACCTACACAGAACCTTTCCTTAATATGAAAACGCAAGATCAGCGTGAGTTTATTGAGGACTTGCTGGGCATCACTGAGTTAAGCAAAAAAGCAGACATTCTAAAAGAGTACATTAAAGAAACAAAAGACGATTTGCTAAAAGAAGAATACAATGTTAAGTCAATACAAGATGCTAACGAAAAAATACAAGCACAAATTGAACAATCTAAAAAGCGTAGCGAACAATGGGAAGAGTCACGCAAACAAAAAATAGCAGACTATAACATAGTGCTTGCAGAACTTAACAACATAGACATTGTTAGTGAAATTGAGAATCACAAACAATTAGAAATTTACAATAACAAAGTTAACGACTTGCGACGATATAAAAGAGAAATAACGCAAGCAAAAACACACCAGCAAAACTATCTATCTTCTATTGAAACTGACGGTGCTAATTTAGAGACAGCAAAGAACCATCAATGCTATGCGTGTGGGCAAGAGTTACATGACGATCAACACAACAGCATTGTTGAAAATTTAACAAAAAAGATTGCAGAAACAAATGAGCACTTACAAGAAACAGAACGAGCAATCAGCAAACTTCAAAGTAAAATAGATAGCATCGGTGAATTAGGCGAGGAGCCTGTAACATTCTACGAGGATATTGACTCTGCATATTCACATCAGCAAAGTATTAACACAACAAAAGCAAACATAGAAAAAGAAGAAGAAACACAAAACCCGCACTTAGAACAAATTGCATCATTAGAGTCAAGTGGATTACAAACGATAAGTCATGATAAGTTTAATCAACTTATGGATTTAAAGAATCACCAAGACTTCTTACTTAAATTACTACTCAACAAGGACAGTTTTATACGCAAAAGTATTATCGAGCAGAACTTGTTGTATCTCAACAAGAGACTAGACTATTATCTTACAAAGATGGGATTGCCACACGAAGTAAGATTCCTAAACGACCTGTCTGTTGAAATAACAGAAATAGGTAGAGACTTGGACTTTGACAATTTAAGCCGTGGTGAGAAAAACCGGTTAATTTTAAGTTTAAGTTGGGCATTTAGAGATGTGTTTGAAAACTTAAACTCTCCAATTAGTTTAATGTTTATCGACGAACTTATTGATAACGGTACAGACACAAACGGTGTTGAAGCGGCTATCGCTGTACTGAAAAAGATTACAAGAGATCGCAATAAAAATATTTTCTTAATCTCGCACAGAGAAGAACTTATGGGCAGAGTATCAAACGTACTAAACGTTATTAAAGAAAACGGCTTTACAGGATTTAGCAAAGAGGAACTATAATGGGTTCCGTAGACATCCTGAAGGTTTTACGAGAGCGCGGTACTGAAACCGGCTTGCCCGTATTTAATGCCGATCAGTGGACAGCATTTAAAGAACAATTTTCAGTCAAAGAAGGCAAAGAAGGCTTTGCCAAATACATTGTAAAAAACAATATACCTTTTCCTTTACAACACATTACTAAGCAAGATGTTATTACAAAGTTCAACAAGTTGAAACAATTTGAAATAGCAAAACTGCTTACAACCCCAAACACAACGCCCACAGACAAGTTTAACGATTACAAATATTCTGTACAAGAATACTGTAAAACTGTTATTGAATTAGGGCACTACTACAACGATATAAGCAATTATTTTCAACAAATAAACCGTCTTTCTTGTAGCGGTTATAATACATTAGCACCTCTAAAACTATGGCAAAACGAAGAAAAGTTAGCAAAATTTAACTGGACCTTTTGGCGTGAGGGTATCGTCAAGTTTGTAGACGAGGGTAAATACAGAGAAGCATTTAGGCTTGGTGCTTATGTAGCAACACAGTTTAAACCTAACGTAGCAAAGTATATGTACGATAGGTTTAATGCTAGAACTGTTTTAGATAGCAGTTGTGGTTGGGGAGACAGACTCGCAGGTTTTTATACAAGCAACGCCGAAGTATATGTTGGATGTGATCCAAACCCAGCAGTATGGGAAACATATATCAAGCAATGTATGTTTTATGAAAAAATATTAGGGGGTGAACCTACAGTAAAAACATACAGCAATTATTTTGTTGTTGAAGGATATAAAACTGTTATTATATTTTGTGAGGGCAGTGAGCATGTTGAATGGCCAGACCTTGAGTACGATTTAGCATTTACAAGTCCTCCTTATTTTGGAACTGAAAAATATGCTGAGGGTGAGCATCAAGAAAAACAAAGTTGGTTTAAGTATCCAACTCACGATGCGTGGCTAAACGATTATTTGTTAGCAACATTAAAAAATATCCACAGCGTAATAAAAGACAATGGTGTTATTGCTATTAATATTATGGATGTTAAAATGAACAACAAACGCTATCACATCTGCGATCCAATGTCAGATTATATGGCATCGCTTGATATGCCATTACAAGAAGTTATTGGAATGAAGATGAAACCTCGTCCTAAAAACGAAGAAGGTGGTGGTGATCCTTTACAAGAATGTCTTGTAGAGCCAGTATGGATTTATAGTGCATCCGATAGTAATACAAAAACAACCTTTGATAAACTGTTTGAGTTTTAGTCATGTTTAAAGCATTTTACAAAACAAAGAAATGGGCAAAGTGGGCATACGGAGGAGGCACTTTGCTCATTGTGTCTCTATGGCTACAAGTACAACTAACTGTAGCAATAAACACATGGTACGGCGGCTTTTATGATTTACTACAAAAGTCC
>Ga0129342_1001360_pt1 | contig 10875 bp, 12 predicted proteins | sample CPBDNA_5_FD_94426 | JGI IMG/M metagenome (GOLD analysis project Ga0129342, IMG submission 94426) | Freshwater to marine salinity gradient microbial communities from Chesapeake Bay, USA - CPBay_Sum_15_0.2_DNA | ecosystem: Environmental > Aquatic > Marine > Coastal | place: USA: Chesapeake Bay...
ATATTTCTCGTAAACTCTATATGTCCAGGTGAATCTATGAACATAGCATCATCATCTTGAATTTTAAAATACTTAAATGCAATATCTATAGTGATACCTTGTTCTCTTTCATCAATTAAACCATCTAATAAAAAAGCATATTCCAAGTCATTTTCTTGTGTTCCGAACATCTCAGTCATTGAGTTTAAAGTATCTTTATTGTCAACATATACATTGTTTGTCTCATAAAGTATCCTTCCAAGTAAAGTTGATTTTCCATCGTCTACACTTCCACAAGTCATAATTTTGAGCATTAGAAATATCCTTCTTTTTTCTTAATTTCCATACTTCCCAAACGATCTTTATCTATTGCCCTTCCAGACCTTTCAGAGTAAGAGGTGTCTTTAAGTTCTTGTATAATTTTATCAAGATTATCCGAATCACTTTCGATTCCCGCAGTCAACGGATAACATCCAAGTGTTCTAAATCTGACATTTAATTTTTTAACTATATCAGTATTTTTAATCTCAAATCTTTTATCATCATACAAGTAGATTTCACCATCCCGAATTATAACTTCTCTTTTTTTTGCAAAGTATAAAGGAACGATATCAATAGTTTCTTGTTTTATGTACTCCCAAACATTTAATTCAGTCCAATTAGAAATAGGAAATATTCTAAAAGTTTGATCTATTATTTTTTCTGTATTAAAAATTAACCAAGGTTCAACTCTTTGGTTTCTGGGATCCCATGTATGGTACTTATCTCTAACAGAAAGGACTCTCTCTTTTGACCTACTAGCTTCTTCGTCTCTTCTAGCACCGCCATATATCATATCAAATCCATTTTCATTTAATGCTTTTTTTAGAGTTTCTGTCTTCATAATGTCTGTGTAATTTTTATTATTAAATGGATTAATATTATTTTTTATTGCATCTTGATTTTTATAAACTATCAAATCTAGATTATTTTTTGATGCATAATTATCTCTAAATTTAATCATTTCTTTAAATTTCCACGTAGTGTCAATATGCAATAATTTTACGGGTATATTTAATGGGTAAAATGCTTTCTTAAATAAATGAGTCAAAACTGAAGAGTCTTTACCAACCGAATATAGTAAGACAGGGTTTTCTGACGAAGAATAAGTATCTCTAATAATTGAAATACTTTCATTTTCAAGCGCATCTAAATTCTTGTTATTCATTTTTTGATAATATCACGTCGAATAAGTAATTTATTACGTAAACTATTATTTCTATATGATATATAAAGAAAAAAAAGTAATTTTTCTACATATATATAAAATTGCGGGAAAATCCATTAAAAATTCACTTTTAGAGAATCAGGACAAAAACTATTTAGTAAACAAAATTTATAATAATACGTTTGGTTATCTTGGGTATAAAAAGAAATATTTACCTCATCAATCAATCGAAATAAAGAGAAATGGTGAATTATTACATTCACATATACGTGCAAGTGATTATAGAAACTTCCTAGGTGATGAATTCGACGATTACTTCACCTTTACATTTGTTAGAAATCCGTTTGATTGGCAAGTATCTCTGTATCAATTTATGAGAGAAAAAAGATCCCACCCACAACATTCACTTATGTTATCAATGAGTTTTAAAGAATACATTATGTGGAGATGTGCTGAAGAACCTGAGCATCAAACTTTTTTTATTCTTGACGACAAAGATCAAAATTTGGTAGATTTTATAGGCAAGTTTGAATCATTGGAAAAAGATCTAAAAAAAGTTTCTGAATTAAATGGGTTAAAAATGAAACAACTAGAACACTTAGGTTCATCTAATCGCAAAGATTATAGAGAATATTATGATTCAGATTCGCAGAAATTGCTAGTAAAAACTTTTAAAAAAGATTTTGAATTATTAGATTACAGCACAGATTTATAGATTAATTTTTTTAATATCCATTTTTTAAAAGTATCAAATGATTCAAATTTATTCTTATGAAAATTATAATATCTTCTAAGAAAGTATTTTTTATAAAACAAGTATGCATTAAATCGATACAATTTACTTTCATTAATTTTTTTAGGCAGTGTTTTAGTTTTTATATTATTCAATTTTGTATCAAAATCATTATTTATTCCACAATGCAAACCTGAACCATCAAACCCTGAATTATGTACATGTGATAATTGAGGAAACACAGTTAATCCATTGTTTAAAAACACTGTTTGGTACCAATAAGCATCCCAAATACTATTTTCATTGACTTGATCTAGCTTTAAGGCTGATTCCCAGTATGAAGCTAAATTATAAAAGTTAAACTTCTTTCTTTCGGAATCATTTAATGTTGAAATAATATTTTGGTCATAGTATTTATTTTCAGTAAAAATTTTCCACCTATCATCCCAAGTGCCCCATCCCCAAGGCTGACACAATACACTTAAAGAGGCTTTTCTTTTATTACGAAATAATTGTGGATGAGCATACCCATTAATATGCCAGATTTCTTTATTATCTTTATAAAAATTTAATGCTTTATTCATATAGTCTAAAAAATAATTACCAAGGATTAGATCATCTTCTAAAACAATAACCGAGCTATAAGATTGCAAAACTTCAGAAATTCCAGAAATTATATTTACTTTACAGGTAAAATTTTTTTCTCTAATAATTGTATGCTGATTTTTAAACGGAAATTTTTGATTTGCATAGTCAACAACCTCTTCATGAAGTTTTAAATTTGTTTTTTCAGTTGGTCCATCAATAAAGAAAAATACGTCAGAATCTTTACTCTCACTATTTTTGATTAGGCTATTCACCATATTTTGTAAATGGTTTGGTCTATCATATCCAAAAATTATAATTGGTGAATTGGTCATATTGTAATTATAAGCATTTGAATAATATTAATATATTTATGTTTTTTTCTTTATTGAGGTTATTATTTTTTTATGATTTATAAAGAGAAAAAATTTATTTTTATTCATATTCATAAAACAGGTGGCAAAAGTATCAATAATGCACTTCATAGTTTTCAAGATAATGTTCCATTTAAATATAAATTATGGAACAAAATATATTCAAAGCCTCTTAATAAGAAACCAATTTATCCAGATTATTTAATGCTTGACACTCACACAAATGCAATAGAGTATAAAGAATTTTTAGGGGATGATTATGATAAATTCTTTAAATTTACATTCGTAAGAAATCCATTCGACTGGCAAGTTTCTATGTACTTCTTTATGAAAGAACAAAAAAATCACTTTCAGCACGACATTATTAATAAATTAAACTTCGATGAATATATAGATTGGAGAGTAAACGAAGATTTTCAACTCCAAAAAAGTTTTGTTGTAAATGAAAATAATGAACTAATAGTAGATTACATAGGAAAACTAGAAAATATTCAAAAAGATTTTAATTACATTCAAGATAGGTTAAATATACAAACAAACTTACCGCACGTTAACAAATCAAAACATAAGCCATATTACGAATATTTTAATAAGAAAACTTCAAACATCATAATAGAAGCTTTTGAAGAAGATTTTGATTTTTTTGGTTATGAAAAAAAAATTAATTTATTTTAAAGTTTATAAACAAGTATTGAATTAGGATAATTAGATGGTATATAGATTATTTGGCTTTAATTTTTTATTTGACATTAGCTTAATTCAAGCAGTTTTATTTTGTACTGTAATAGGATCATATTTTAGATTCTTGTTAATTGTTGTAAATCGTCAAAATTGGTTAAAAACATATTCTCAGGTAATAAACTTTGCAATTTTACCAGCAATTGGATTTTTAATTACTTCTGTTATCTCCAGCAGCATTTCTTTATCTTTAGGAATGGTGGGAGCTCTTTCAATTATAAGATTTAGAACTCCAGTAAAAAATCCAATAGAACTTGTTACATATTTCTTACTTCTCACAATTGGTATCGTTTCAAATGTAAACCCCAACTTAACATTAAATTTTACATTTTTTATGACATTTATTCTGATTTTATTAAGTATTTATGAAAAATTTATTTCTAAATCAAAGATATTCAACCTTTTTGGAGAGGGAGATATTTTCATTCTTTCTATTGAAGCAAATGAAAGTATAGATTTAGGTAATTTTAAAAAAAGCTTAGTTCATTTTTCAAAAAATCAAAAAAAGATTTTATACAGAATTGCATCTAATAATCAAAATAATTTATTTAATTTTGTTGAAAACTTAGATGAATCAAAAATTATCTCATACTCTATTGACAAATAAAATTAAAAGACTTGAAACTTTTTTTTACTTGTTGATAGTATTTTTATTTATTTTTTTATTTAACAAAAATTTAATTCCGACAACTAATGAAGGTAGTCAAGACACTTATACACCAACTTTTGAAGACGATATTACTCCTTACTGTTTAAATGCATATGAAAACAATGAGTATTCCAATTTCTCAGATATTAATTATATTCAAATAGAATTTGAAAATCAGCAAGACTGGTATGAAAATTTATATGAAGCTATTATTTCAGATTCTCTAAATATTCAAGATGAATATAAAAAACGTTTTAACGCAAAAGTAATAGTAAATTTTAAAGAAATTGAATCAAATTGTGTTTTTGATTCAAGAATTAGAATTTCTGGCGATTGGAAAGATCACCTAGATGAAGTTAAGTCTTTGGCTTCAATGGACGTTTCTTTGTCAAATGGAAATATTTTAGGAATTACAAAATTTAAACTTTTTCTCAAAAACACCCGTGGATATGCAAATGGTAAGAATGAAGTTTTTGTTACAACTTTTTTGGATAGCATTGGCTACCTCGCACCCAGAACTGGACTTTTAGAGATCAATGTAAATGGGAAAAGCAACGACACTTTTATTTTTCAAGAGAAAAGAGTTAAAGAATTTATAGAGTTTCAAAAATTTAGAGAATCAGCAATAATAGAGACAAACGAAGAGTTTTTTTGGGATTTTGATAACGGTATTCCATTTGACAATAAATATGTATTACTTTTTGGTAAATTAACAAATTATTCTTGGGCAATTAGAAGTTTATATAATTTAGAAATTGCAACAGAAGCACTTCAAAAATATAATTTATCAATCTTTACTTCATCAAATCCAAAAACTTCATTAAATTACAATTTTTTAGGAAAAAACGAATCATATTTTTACAACTACGATCTTATTAACTTTGCGATAGGTGCACAGCATGGAATAACTAATCACAATAGAAGTTTTTTCTATAACAAAATAACTGATACATTCCTACCTATTTACTATGATGGAGATTCAAATTTTCTTTTGTTTCCAGAATTAAATATACGAGATGACTATGCAGATATTAAAAATCTTAAAAGTCATGCCCCAGAATTAATTAAATTAATTAATACACTAGATATTGATCTATTAGAACAAAATCTTAAAAACAATAATTATTCAACTAATCGTGCTGAATTAAATCAGAATGTTATCGACATAACTGAAAATATAAATCATATTTATCAAGTAACCGATAGTTCTTTAGATAACACAAGCAGTGATTATTTAAATTCAACTATCAAATATGATATAAAGTTTGTATTTCTTGATTTCATTGATGAGAAAATACAAACTTGTAACCAATACATTAAAGAGTGTGAGATAGTTAAAATTGATTTCAATTTAGAAAATATTACGGAGATTTTAGATAATGAAAATTATTATTTATTTGGCATTAAACCAAGTGACTACGAAAATAATATAAATCTAAATATAAAGGATAATAAATTAATAATTGATGACTTTGTAGAAATCATAAAAATTGGCAATCCAGAAATAATAATTCAAAACAATCAAATAAATATAAATTTATTTAAAGTCGAAGATAAAGTTTTGATAAAGTCAACAAATAGTCAAATTCAAAATTTTGCAAATTGGAATATAGTAGCTAAAGCATCAAATAAAGAATTCTCATCAATAAGACAAGATAACAATTTATTAACAGGCTGTGTTACATTTTATAATTTAGACTTTAGCAAAGTATCAATTTTCGCAGAAGATATGAAATGTGAGGATGCTGTGAATATTATTAGTTCAACAGGAGTTGTTGATATTATAGATATCAAAAACAGCATGTTTGACGGATTAGATATTGATTTTTCAGAAATCACTGTTAAAAATTTAAATGTTAAAAATTCTGATAATGACTGTGCCGATTTTTCAAGTGGATTCTATATTATTGAAAATGCAATATTAAGTAACTGTAGTGATAAGGGAATATCTATAGGTGAAAATTCAAGAATAGAAGGTTCAGGTTTTGAAATTAATAGCTCTTTTATTGGCATTGCAGTAAAAGACAGCTCTATTGTTTCAATTGAAAAATTTAATTCTAGTGAAGTTAAATATTGTGCTACAGCCTATAGAAAGAAGCAGGAGTTTGCTGGAAGTATATTAATAATAGATAATTTCAATTGTGACTCACCTAAGCAAAGCTTCATTCAGGAAAGGTCAGTATTTATTGTTAGAAACTAGAAAAGAATATAAGTTTATAATTTCAAATAGTGAACTTGAAAATTTTAAACTTATTAATAATTTAAAACTTGTAACTTTACACAAACCAAGATATATAAACTCACTTTATTTTGATTCTTGGGGTTTAGATATTTATAAAATGTCGGATGATTTAGATGTTGATAAATTTAAATATAGATTTAGAAAAGCTATAGATGGAAAGATTTATTCAGAAGTAAAAATAAATACAGCAAATGGAAAATTTAAGGAAAAAACGGTAACTGAATATCAAAATTTTGAACAAATAGAAAGTGTAAGCTACAACAAAATGACATTGTACCCATCTTTGTATGTTTCTTATGAAAGAGAGTACTTTAATCTATTTGATTCAGTTAGGGTTACAGTTGATAAAAATATAACATATAAAAGCACTGAGTGTAGAAGTTTAGTATATGTAAAAAAACTATCAGATAAAATTGTCCTTGAGTACAAGTATTTAGATGATAAAAAATTAGATATTGAAAATTATTTTTTTAAAAATCCTACAACTTTTTCAAAATATATTGATGGGATTAATAAGGTTTATAAAGAAAATTTTAACTTATAGTTTCTTAGGTAATCTATCGGTGTTCTTTTAGTAGTTTTTTTATAACCAAACATGTCGTATCCAAATTGGTTTTTTTCTAGGTTATAAAGCTTATCTCTTATAAATATAGGATGGTCTTCTATTTTAGATTTAAAAATATGATTTTTATGTTTCTTTTTTATATCTTCAAACCATGCTTCGTAAGCACTTTTACCATCAGGACCTCCACGAGGAAAATATGTTCCAGAATGTCTTTCCCAGGCTCTTGCAAAACGCGCTCTGTCTTCAGCAATAATTTCTTTTGAACGAAAAATACCATCGTACTGCCATAGAGGTATTTTGCAAAAATATGAATTTTCAGAATTTAGCAACTCACCCTTGTACGTAGGAAGAAACATATCTGTTCCACCATTAAGCATTATTTCGGGAAATGCTTTTTTATTTACAGCTAGGCAAATTTTGGTTTTAATTGAATACCTATCTGGTGTATAGAATTGTCTTTGCGGAAAAATAATACCCTTTGCTTGTTTGTTTTCTGATAAAATATTTTTAATTTTTTCAATATCATTTTCATGAAAAAAATAATCAACATCCATTCTAAAAACCCAATCCCCAGTTGCTTCTTCAAGTCCATTTTGAAAAATTTCGTTAAAATATGTCCAACTGAACTCATAGTCCCAATTTTGACCAACATTTATGATTTCATCTGCAAAGCTTTCGTAGCAATTAAGTGCTTCTTTCCAGGGATCGCATCTTTCTTCTGGGTTTGTATAGCTTGTAATTACTGATATCTTCATTAAATCAATTATATATGTTAAAAATTATTGAAAGTAGTGAGTGTTACTCATCATTTTTTTCTTAAAAATAAAATATTTAATTTTGTCTTTTACACCATGGCTGTGTTTTCTGACATGTAAAAATGGATAGTTAAATTGTGAATCTTGTCTTTTTTGAAAGTTGGTTTCATTTTTCAAAACTTCTGCACCAATTTTTTTACTTATTAAACTAAATAAACTTTGATCATGTCTATTTTCGATAAATTCAGAAACTTGTTCAGAATCATTATATTTGTCTGTAATTAACTCAGCATCAATATTCAATAAATTTTTGTATTCATTAAAAAACTCTTTAGTATGAATATTTTTTTTAAACATTAGTAATCCAGCACTTCTTTGAGGGGTAGTTCCAAAGTTTGAGTAGGAATCTGTACCAAATGCTTCAAATAATTGTTTAGTAGTATATCTGTTTTCTAACAAAGTGTTTCTACCTCCGCTCTCAAACATCAAACAACCGTATTCTGAACCCTTAAGAATTTCAATATATTTATGAAATCTTTTAACTGCTTTTGGAAGAAGATTTAAACTTGATCCAGAATCACTATAAATTACTATATCTCCTTCGGACACTTCCTCAATTATATTTTCAATTATGTGATGTTTCCATATCCAATATCCTCCCCCCCTTAGGTTGGTTTAAAATATTTTCGTATTTCGCGTTAAAACTTTCGTCTAAATCTTTAGGTCCCAATGCATAGCATTTTGTAAATAACCCACTTTTGTTTGCTAAAAATGTGAGGTGTTTTTTTGATATTTTAAAATTTTTGTCACCATAAGTTATAAAATATAAATTCATTAACTTTATTTTAATTTAAATTTTTTTTAGTATTTATATTTGTAGAGATTCAAAATAAGTAAAAAATAATAAATATAATGATTAAGTATTGAATCTAAGTGATTAATTATATAAATGAAAGTAAAACGCAACCTTCCTCACAATATTATTGAAGACGACATTAATTTATTTAAACATGAGTTAGAAGTAAATATTGATAATCCAAAAATTGATTATTTAAAAAATGTTTACATAAGAAATAATAAATTTTATAGATTCAATAGGTTTGAATTTAAATCAAAACTATGGAAAATGAATGCTTATAGTTCTAAAGTTAAGACAAAAGTATTCCTAAAAAATTTTTCATTTCTAAATTTATTTAAAAAATCAGATTGCGACATTATTGAAAATGGTGTCTGGGTAACTGACGAAAAATCAAATATGTATTTTCACTGGATGTTGGATACTCAACAAAGGTTAGAATTGTTTAAAAATAATATTACTAATAACAACTCAATACAATTGCTAATACCAGAGTCTCTTTACAAAAGCCCCTTTGTAAAAATGACTGTAAAAATATATGATATTGAAATAAAGTTAATAAAAGAAGATACAACCTATAAAATTTCTAATTTAATTATTCCAAATCATTTAGCAAAATCTGGAAATTATAATCCAACAATAATTAATTTAATTAGAAGTAGATATTTAGATTATTTATCTTCACTAATGCACGATATAAAACCAAGTCGTAAAGTTTGGATTACTAGACAAAATTCAAGAATTAGAAAAATAAAAAACTTTGATGAAATTGAGGACATTTTAATTAAAAATAATTTTGAAATTCATGATTTTGATAATACTGATTATTTAGAGCAACTAAAAATAGTTTCAGAAGCTGAAGTTATAGGGAGTTTACATGGAGGAGGTCTCTCAAATATGTTATTAATGAAAAGTGGAAAAAAAATAATTGAAATCAAAGCGCAAAATGATGATAAAAATAATTGTTATTTTTCTTTAGCATCTGCATTAAATTTGTCCTACTATTATTTTTTAGCTTCAGTTGAGGATATGGATTTTAAATTTTACTTAAGTGATTACCATGTTGACAAAAATCTTTTTAATAAATTTCTAAAAACTATTATTTAAAACCTTTGTGGGCGCTACAGGATTTGAACCTGTGACTTCTTCCTTGTAAGGGAAGCGCTCTGCCGGACTGAGCTAAGCGCCCTAGAAGAGAATTGTATTATCAATTTAATTATTTACAAAACAAAAATAATAATTATTCAAAAAATCTGTAGTACACAGTTTTAATAATATAATTCACCCCATCCTTAAATTTAATTTTTTTACCCTCTTCATATGATCTCGCAGAGTAATTAATGGGGCACTCAATTATATTTAACTTTTTTTTCAACAATTTTGCTGTTAATTCAACTTCAACACCAAATCCTTTTTCTTTAAGATTTAATTGTTTTGAAGCTTGAGTTGGGAACAGTTTGTAGCATGTTGCTATATCTGAAACTTTTTTCAAAAAAATAAAGCTAAAAAAGAGAGACATTATTTTGTTTGCTGAGTAGGTTCTAAAATATATATTCTTTCTTTCTTTGTTTCCAATAAATCTTGAACCTAAAATTATATTTTCTGGATTTAATTTTGATACTTCAGCCATTTTTTTTAAGTCGCTTGGATAATATTCAAGATCTGCATCATGAATTGCTACATGCGAAGTTTCGATATTCTTAATAGCTTCTTTTAATGCATTACCCTTACCAAGGTTTGATTCAATATTTATTAAACTTATATTGTTGTATTTGTTTATTAGCTCTTTTGCAATATTCATAGAAGTATCTGTAGAAGCATCATTAACCATAATGATTTGATCACAAAAATTTTCATTTATTAAATTACTAACAGATTGTTCTAAAAATAACTCTTCATTATAAAATGGAACAATGACAGTGATAGTAAAGTCTTTCATGCCTAGAAAGTGTTGAGCACAGAAGCTACTCTACCAATTTCTGTTTTGCTTAATCCATTTGAAGAAGGCAGCCAAAGTATTTTACCGCTTGTATTCAATGAATTATCCAAGTTAGTCTTGGTAACATTTTTTAAATATTTTTGACTTGAAAGAGGAGGGTAAGCATCTCTATAACCAATATTATTTGTATCTAACTTTTTCTGAATTAAAATTTTTGTATTTTTACTTTTAATATAACAATCTATAAACCATG
>Ga0129342_1001361_pt1 | contig 10871 bp, 13 predicted proteins | sample CPBDNA_5_FD_94426 | JGI IMG/M metagenome (GOLD analysis project Ga0129342, IMG submission 94426) | Freshwater to marine salinity gradient microbial communities from Chesapeake Bay, USA - CPBay_Sum_15_0.2_DNA | ecosystem: Environmental > Aquatic > Marine > Coastal | place: USA: Chesapeake Bay...
GTCTACATGATTTGGCAAGGTTGCCGAGGTGGCATTCATCGCGTCCAACATGTCTTTGCCGACGATATTCACACAGAAGACGCCTGTGTCGCGAATATTGGCGAGGGTATCTTTTGCGCCATGCTGATCCGCTTTGCTTCCTGTTGACGAAAACATCACCTGTGGCGGGGTGTATGCAACTGCGTTGAAAAACGAATAGGGGGCGAGATTATCGATCCCATTGCTGTCACGTGACGAAATCCATCCGATAGGACGGGGTACGACAAGTGCGTTAAACGGGTTATGGGGAAGCCCGTGTCCATTCTTGGGTTCAAAGAACATTTCAAAAAACTCCTGTTTGATCCCGACTTAGCGTCATGATAGGGCGGTTTCCAGCCCTAAAGGGATGTCAGGAGGCTGTGGTGGAGCTGCGCAAGGAAACAAAAGACGATTGGTGGGAGGTTGAGGCACTTTTTGACCTCTGTTTTGCGCCGGGGCGAGAAGCGCTGTCGTCCTATCGCTTGCGTGACGATGTGGCGCCGATATCAAACCTGTGTTTGGTTGCTCGCGATACGCTTGGTATTTTGGGGGGCGCAGTCCGGTATTGGGAAGTCTCAGTTGCGGATCACCCTGTGCTTTTGCTTGGCCCTGTTGCCGTGCATCCCACGCGACAGGGCGAAGGACTGGGTGGATTATTGATGAATGAAAGCCTTGCCCAAGCCAAAGCGGATGATTGGGAGCGGGTGATGCTGGTTGGGGATTACGCCTATTATCAGCGGTTTGGGTTTTCGAAACTGGAGCATGTCACCATGCCACCACCGACCAATCCGGACCGCGTTTTGGGACGTGCTCTTGTCGACGGGGCTTGGGATGGGATATCGGGCACCGTTCAGAAAAAATCCCTTTTTTGAGAGGCGCAATCAGCTATGCGGTCCAGAGATATTTTATATCCGGCAGACTTTCTTCATTGCGTGTGCCATCGGTGCGGGAAACTTCTTGGAACCCTTGACGCAGATAGAATTTTTGCGCCTGAAGATTTAACTGAAACGTCCAGAGTTTTAAGCTTTGTCTCAGCTGTTTTGCATCGTTGAGCAGGGCTGTGCCGACCCCTTGCCCTCTCGCTGCACGCGCTACATAAAGCGCACAAACTTCGTCGTCGCTTTGGGCGATAAAGCCCAAGATTGCGTCCTCTTCAAACACGCGCACCCAACCACGATCGATCATAGTGCCGGCAAAACTGATGTCTTCAGCGCGGGAATGAAGGCGCGGCATCCAGTCCGTCGTGTCGATAAACTCTGACAGGATGCGCCCCACGGCGCCGGCATCAAGGGGTTGGGCGACTCTTATCATAGAGAAAATCGTAATCCCCAATGGATCCGTTGACCAGCATCATGGCAGGGCGCATTGCTCTTTCGTCAAAGAAATTTTTGCGCTATGGGGCGCGCATGCCACGTTATGCGCTTAAGATTGAGTACCATGGACAACCCTTTTCCGGATGGCAAAGGCAGGATGGGCATGCCTCTGTGCAGCAATCGATAGAAGAGGCGCTTGCCCGTCTAGAACCCGGCCCCCACCGGATCGCAGCTGCGGGACGCACCGACGCCGGTGTGCATGCGCTGGGGCAGGTTGCACATTGTGATTTGAAAAAAAATTGGAACAGTTTCCGCCTGAGCGAGGCATTGAATTTTCACCTCAAGCCTCTTCCAATAGCGATAACAAACTGTTCAATGGTAAGCGATGAATGGCACGCGCGGTTTTCCGCGCTTGAGCGTTATTATATCTTTCGACTTTTGTCGCGCCGTGCGCCTGCGACCCATGATAAGGGACTGGTTTGGCAGGTAAGCCATGATTTGGACCTCGAAGCGATGCAACAGGGGGCACAGCACCTTCTTGGAAATCATGACTTTACCACATTTAGATCGAGCATGTGTCAGGCCGAAAGCCCGATCAAAACGCTTGATCTGCTTGATATTGAAAAGATAACAGGGTGGTCTGGCGTTGAATTTCGCTTTCACGTCAAAGCGCGCAGTTTTTTACACAATCAAGTGCGGAGTTTCGTTGGGACCTTAGAACGTGTCGGGGCAGGGCATTGGGATGCAGGGGATGTCAAAGACGCGCTTGAGGCCAAGGATCGTTCCAGATGTGGGCCTGTGTGTCCCCCGCAGGGGCTTTACCTGAATCAGGTGCGTTATGAACAGGATCCGTTTGAAAACTGATTGTCATGCAATTTTTTTCAAAAATGCTTCTAAGTCTTTATCGCTGACCAGCTTAATGGCTTCTTTGATCGTCACCCATTTGCGTTTGCGCTGATGGCGTTCTTTGAATTTTTTCTTAAGACGTCTGAGTGGCATTGAATATACGTTCACATCCACTGGCACGGAGCGCGTTCGCGAAAGCTGTTTTGTGTAGCGGTAAAGGCCAATTTTTTTAATTTTTTCTGGCTTCGTAACAACGCCGGCTTCTTCTTCGGCCTCAAGCGCGGCAAGCTCTTTTTCGGTCAAATCATCCTCTATCCAGCCTTTGGGCAGGATCCATTGTTTTGACCCTCTTGACGTCACCATTAAGATATATTGTTTTCCGTTCTTCTTTTTATAACAAAAAGCAGCGGCCTGTTTGTGTTTGCTCTTACCCAATGTTGCGCTTTCAAGTGTAAACTTGGCACCTTTTATTGTATGTACCCTACGCTCAAATCGATGAGAGAAAGAATACTCTTGCATTGAATCTAAGCGAAATTATGTGAAAATTCCAATAATTATTTTTTCGACTTGGTGCGAAGGCTTGGCAAGGCTTCCTGCGGATTTTCTGGCCAGGGATGTTTTGGGTATCGACCACGCATGTCTTTTCTAACGTCAAAATAGCTGGTTTTCCAAAATCCGGGAATATCTGTTGTCGTTTGCAAAGGTCGACCTGCTGGCGATAGCAATGTCACGACCAAAGGTTTTCCAGCAACGGTGGGATGCGTTTTTTGACCAAACATTTCCTGCAGCTTAAGAGAAATTTCCGGCTGACTATCGTGGTAGAAAATTGGAATTTTGCGCCCCAACGGGGTGACGAAAGATGCGGGGGCGATGCGATTTAAATCTTCCGTTTCTGAATAGGAAAAGATTGCTTCCAGCATGGGAAGCTTGTTGTACTCTCGCCAGTCTTTGGCAGTTGTGATCCCTTGCAGATAGGGCATGAGCCAAGTTTCCATGGTTTCGAAAAGAAAGGCCTCTGTCACATCGCAATAGGGAGGCCCCGCTGCGGCGAGGCGGGACATAAACGCCTTTTCCTTGTCTGAAAAGGCCAAGCCAATATCGCCGATACCCTCGAGCATCGCATGCGCGAACTGATCCTGTGGAGGATCTTTCCAGAGAAGAGAAGACAAGGAAATGGCGCCCAACATTTCAAATTGACGCGCGATCACACGGGTTTCCCGTTTCGACCATTTACAGGATTTTACATGGGTTATGTCGTCTGAAAACAATTCCCGGATTTCAGCTTCGGTGATTGCAATGGCGCGCCTTATCCCTGCTTCCTTTTTCTGGCCATCGAGCTCTGCTGCAACGATGAACGGGCTGTTGCCAACAGGATCGGGCGTCGAAAAATACGCACCCATACCCCCTGAAAGCAAATATCGCTGTTCCTGACCTTTTCGGCGTTTCCCAATTCTGTCTGGATAAGCAAGGGCAAGCATCTGGGCTGGGGAATATGTTTCAGTTGTTTTGGGGGCCTGTTTTTTCAGCTCTGCAGCGTCTTTTTTGACCCGCGACAGTGCCGGAAAATTGACAGCATAAGAATAGCTATCTTTGAACGCATCTGGATTTTTCAAAAGATCAAGACGAAGCGAAAAATCTTTGGGTGCCTCACGCGATAAAACGTCTCGTTCGCCTAGAAGAGCGGCGAGCATAGCGCCATCTTTGCCGCCTTTCGCTAACAAATGGCCCAATCTAGGGTGTAGCGGCAGTCTCGCAAGCACTTTACCGTGTTCTGTGATGACACCATCCGAATTCAAAGCGGAGAGCATTGCCAATAACGACTGCGCCTCCGCCAGACGCGTGGGATGGGGCGGGGATAAAAAAGCAAGCTCTGCTGCCTCTGCCCCCCAAAGTGCCAATTCCAAAGCGAGAGAGGATAAATCGGCCACATCCATTTCCGCAGGGGGTGAAAGCGTCAGCCCCCCATCCTCCGGTTGGGACCAGAATTTGTAACATTTTCCTGCGGCGACACGACCAGCGCGTCCCATTCTTTGGGTGGCTTCATGTTTGCTGACCCGCGTTGTGACAAGCCGCGCCATCCCCGTGCCGGGGTCAAATTCTGCATGGCGGGCCTTGCCACTATCGACTACCACCCGAATGTCTTCAATGGTTAGAGAGGTTTCTGCGATTGAGGTTGCCAAAACGATCTTGCGCCCATGGTTCAAAGGACGAATGGCTGCGCGTTGTTGATCAAAGGGCAATGCGCCATAAAGAAGATGGAGCACATATTCGGGCCCCAAATGGGGTTTGAGCAGCGCCGCGAGCGTTTTTATTTCCCGCTCGCCGGGCAAAAATACCAGCATCCCGCCTATTGTGTCGTTCAATGCGTTCAGGATCAGATCCCTCAGGCCTATTTCAAAGGATATTGATTTGGGCTGGGGACGGTCCAACCAAATGGGATCTACCGGAAAACTTCGCCCATCTGATGTGACAATCGGGGCATCCCCCAAAAGGCGGGACACCGGGTCCGCCTCAAGCGTGGCTGACATAACAAGAAGGCATAAGTCATCACGAAAGGCCTCTGCAATTTCAAGGCACAGCGCCAGACCAAGATCGGCATGAAGCGATCGTTCATGAAATTCGTCAAAGATGACGCAACCGATACCAGACAATTCCGGATCGCTTTGGATTATGCGGGTAAGAATGCCTTCGGTGACGACTTCGATCTTTGTCTGTTGTGATGTTTTTTGTTCCCCTTTGATGCGGTATCCAACCGAGTCACCAACAGGTTCATCAAGCATTTCTGCCATCCGTTCTGCCGCCGCCCGCGCGGCAAGCCGTCGTGGTTCCAGCATCACAATTTTTCCTGTGACCAGACCGGCGCGTAAAATTTCCAAAGGAACAGCAGTGGTTTTTCCAGCACCTGGGGGTGCAGAAAGCACTGCACGTTTGTGGTGCTTTAGGGCCGAGATAAGGTCATCTGTGACCTCGTATATAGGTAAATCTGGTTTCACATCCTCTTTATTGCCGAACAAAGCTTGCGCGTCCAAGCAAAGTTGACATTACAAAGCGGTCGATGCGAAACACGTTGTCCTGTTTTGAAAACTGAAGTTCAAATGGAAATTCTATTCCCTGTGACAATTCTTTTTCCGAATATCCGCCAAGGCGCGTGAATATCCCTTGGCAGGACATTTCGGTGCCATCAATTTGGGAAGAGACAAGCTTGATTGAGTACCGCCTTGCCCCGTCATAAACGGTGATGTTCTGCGTACAGGGTTTTTCCAGAGGCTGATCAGACAAAAGCCCATAAATCGCGCTGAGGGGATCCGCTGTATTTTTCTGGGTTTTAGGGTCCAGCCAGTGATCTTTTCTGTCCTCGCTTTGCGTCAAACGCGGAATACCGTTTTTATAGACCATTTCCTTGTTGCTTTTACGGTTTCCGGTATCCGAGTTTTCCGCGTATTTTTGCGGGAAAAAACGCCCATTATTCGTGCGCCCCATCGACAGACCTTCGTAACGGTATTTTTTGAAGGCCCCCACAATACCGGTAGAGCGCATCAGGGCGCGAATGGAGTAGGCTGATCCTTTTGTGTTCACCGCATAATCAAGCTCTCCAACCTTCAGGCCGCTGACATAGACATTGTATTTATGTTGCGAGACCTCCGCCGAGGCAACTTGTGCGCAGTAAACAAAACCAAATCCAAAACAGAAAAGGTATAGGATCTTTTGTAAATTCATTGCAAAACTCTTCTTCAAGTGCTTGTCTGAACGTCCGGTTTCGATCAGATCAAGCCAATAGTTGACCAAAAAGGTCAATCGGTTGTGAAAAAACATGCGGAAAGACGCCCATAGCCATGACAAAGGTACAAGAACTTGCCGATAAAATCATCAGCGGTGATCGCCGTGCGCTGTCTCGGGCGATCACGCTTGTGGAAAGTTCGCGGCAAGATCACCGCGAAGAGGCGCTTGAGCTGACGGCTATCCTCACCGCGTCGGGTCGACAGGCCACACGAATCGGCCTTTCGGGCACACCGGGTGTAGGGAAATCCACCTTTATTGAAAGCTTTGGAAGTTATCTTACGGGGCTGAACCTGCGCGTCGCGGTTTTAGCAGTCGACCCTAGCTCTGTGCGCACGGGAGGGTCTATTCTTGGGGACAAAACACGAATGGATCGGTTGTCTCGCGATCCCAACGCCTTCATTCGCCCCTCACCAAGCCAGTCCCATTTGGGCGGAGTTGCACGCCATACGCGGGATGTGGTCACCATTTGCGAAGCAGCTGGATTTGATGTGGTGATGATCGAAACCGTTGGGGTGGGACAATCAGAAACCATTGCGGCACAAATTTCAGACCTCTTTGTTCTCTTGCTGGCGCCCGCAGGCGGGGATGAATTGCAGGGGGTAAAACGTGGCATTATGGAAATGGCCGATATTATTCTGGTCAATAAGGCTGATGGAGATTTGAAACATGCTGCTATGCGAACCTGTGCGGATTTTTCGGGTGCCTTACGTTTATTGCGCCATCGTCCTCAAGACCTTGATGGTTTTCCCAAAGTGATCCCTGTCTCTGCCGTGCAGGAAATGGGCCTTTCGGACACTTGGGAAGCGATGAACGAGCTGTTGAATTGGCGCAAGGCGGAGGGACATTTTGATGCCAATCGGTCCCGACAGGCGAGCTTCTGGTTTGAAGAAGATGTCAAGCAGGGCGTGCTTGCCCGTCTCCGTGAAAAAGATGTACAGGAGATGATGACTAAATTCGCGATGGAAGTTGAAGCGGGAAACCTGTTACCCGGCCAAGCAGCCCGCGCAGTCATCCGGCGCATAGAAGAATTGAAATGATTCTCTTGTCCAGAGCATTGGTTGAGCCCCGGGAAAGCCGCATTACTGGATTACATGCGGATTTAAGTGCAGGATAAAGCAGAAAATTAACAAAGAACCTTTCTGGACTTGCTTGACGATCAATCTTAATTTCCCTATGAAGCGCTCTCAAGGTTTGGCGCGGCCTTTAGCGGCGCCTTTTTATATTTGGTGACCGGTGTTGGTCATTTGAACAAAAAGAGGTATGTGACATGTCACGTCGTTGCGAATTTACTGGAAAAGGCCCGATGTCTGGCAACAACGTCAGCCACGCCAACAACAAAACAAAACGTCGGTTTTTGCCAAATCTCAATGACGTAACGCTTCAGTCCGAAGCATTGGGTCGTGGATTTAAATTCCGCATTTCTGCGGCGGCTCTGCGTTCTGTGGATCACCGCGGTGGTTTGGATGCGTTTCTTGCAAAAGCAAAAGACAGCGAGCTGTCTGCAAATGCTTTGAAAGTTAAAAAAGACATACAAAAGTCAGCGCAAGCCAGCGCTTGATCGGCTAGATTTGCTGGAATGATGGTACCCAAAAACCCCGCTGCAATTTGCGGGGTTTTGTTTTTTTATGCCTTTCTTCTCATAACAGCATTTTTGATGTGAAGCTTTCATGAAAAATAAGAGGATATTTTGGATAAATTAAAATTTCTTGCAGGTGCTGTGTTTTTGACGTTCTTGGGATCCGTGGCATCTGCTCAAGACATTAAAATATCTGATGCCTATGCAAGATCTGCTGGGAAGATGGCAAAATCGGGAGCAGCATTTCTTGTGATTGAAAACCTTTCAGGAACTGAGGACCGATTGACGGAGGTATGGTCAGATGCTGCGAAACGGGTGCAGCTTCACACGCATGTCAAAGGGGATGATGGCGTGATGAAGATGCGCCATGTCGAGCAAGGCTTTGTTATACCAGCCCAAGGTCAACATGCGTTGAAACGTGGAGGCGATCACATCATGTTCATGGGTCTGGTGACACCTTGGGAAGATGGGGATGTTCTGAATGTAACGTTGCATTTCGAAAAGGCAGGGGATGTGCCTGTGGCGATCCCTGTGGACCAAAACCGTAACCCAACGGAACATAACCACTGATCTGCAGCCGTGAAACGATCTGTTGTGCAACAGATTTTGAGGGGTGAGCCATTCTTTATTTTCTGATCGGCAATGATCCGATTGCGGGTGCCGCGCGTATTCTGTTCGTTGGGAGTTAAAACATGGTCTATATTTCATTATATTTGGTGACAGCCATCGTTTTTTTGATGCTGGACGTCATGATGCTTAAAAAGGTTCTTTATCCGCTATTTTCATCCAATATTGGCGCGATCATGAACGAGGATCCCAAAATGGGTCCAGCCGCTGTATTTTATCTGTTTTATGTTGGTGGGATCATTTGGTTCGCCTCGCTTCCTGCCTTGGCATCGGGACAGCCCTCACAGGCTTTTGTCGCGGGGGCCATCCTTGGCCTCTTGGCTTATGGAACATATGAATTCACGAATTTTGCAACACTTCGCGGGTGGTCTGCTCAAATGGTTGCCGTGGATGTGACCTGGGGTGCCGTTTTAACGGGAACTTCCGCATGGGCTGGGGTTATGGCGGTGCGCGCATTTTCTGCGTAAAACCACTGCCAGCCGCGCTTGGCATTCTGGCGAAAGGCGCTTATAGCGCTTTTAAGCGACAGATAGGAATCCCCGAATGCAAGGCAGCGCCAACCTCACCGTAATGATTAAAGCCGCAAGACTGGCAGGCCGGTCATTGGCAAAAGATTTTCGCGAAGTGGAGAATTTGCAAGTTTCCTCCAAATCTGCTGGAGACTTTGTATCGCGCGCAGATATTGCAGCGGAAAACATCATCCGAAAGGAATTGACAGAGGCGCGCCCGACCTATGGCTGGATTGGCGAGGAAAGCGGCGAAACCAAAGGGGAAGATCCCACAAGACGCTGGATTGTCGACCCATTGGATGGCACGACAAATTTTCTGCATGGGCTGCCGCATTGGGCTGTGTCGATTGCTTTGGAACATCGTGGTAAAATTGTTGCCGGAGTTGTGTTTGACGTCGCAAAAGACGAAATGTTTGTGGCTGAAAAAGGGACGGGTGCTTGGATGAATGATGCACGTATCCGTGTATCAGATCGCCGCTATATGCGGGATAGTATCTATGCCACGGGGCTTCCTTTTTCGGGCAAACCTGATTTGCCTGCAACCTTAAGGGATCTTGCAGCACTGCTGCCAGCCTGCGCTGGCGTGCGGCGATGGGGAACGGCATCCCTTGATCTCACCTATGTTGCCGCGGGGCGCTATGACGGCTTCTGGGAACGTGATTTGAACATCTGGGATACGGCTGCGGGTATTATCATCGCCCGAGAAGCAGGTGCGATTGTCGAAGGGATTGATCCGGCAACCTCCGCGGAGCAGTCCGGTGATGTGATCTGTGCGTCAGGGGTTCAGTTTGACACTTTTGCAAAACTGATCAGGGCATCTTAATTTTCGGCATCTTTTGGATGGTTGATCCCATCCACCCAAGGGATATCCTTGAAATGTTGTGGGTGAACGCCCTCTAAGATCGCAACATTTACCCCCATTTGGTTGGGATCCAGACGGCGGCGATGGTGGGTATAAATTCCGCAGACTTTACAGAAATGATGCTGAGCTGTTTTGGTGCCCCATTGATAAACTGTGAGATGATCTTGCCCGCGTATGATTTTGACATCTTCCACCAACGCGGTGACGACCGCCGCGCCACGCCGACTGCAAAAACTGCAATTGCATCGGCTGACGTCCTCTAACCCGTGTAACAGGGTAACCTCAAGCTCTACGGCGTCACAATGGCATGTGGCTTTCACTGAGACCCCCTTTTGATTTTTGGAATGCGCGAAGCAGACAAGCGATATTGCGCTTCGGGATGTGGGGGGTGGCCCTCTGTCGCTTGCCAATATGCGCGTCCGCCACGCCGCGTGAAGAGGGGAATACAGAAAAGAAAGCCCGCGAGAAATCCCCCGATATGCGCCCAATATGCGACCCCTGCGGCATCAGGGGGTACCAATGCGCCATTGAAGAGTTGAAGCGCAAACCAAAACCCAAGGATGACCCAAGCAGGCAGAGAAAAGATTTTGAAAAATATCACAAATATGAACAACACATCAATTTTTGCTTTTGGGTAGAGTAAAAGATACCCGCCCATGACGCCTGCCACTGCGCCGGAGGCTCCGACAACGGGCACTGACGACTGAGGATCCGACATCACCTGCGCAAGCCCTGCGGCCAAGGCGCATAAAATGTAAAACCCCAAAAATTTACCATGGCCCATTTCGTCTTCTAAATTGTCGCCATAGATGTGCAAAAACAGCATGTTGCCGGCCAAATGGAAAAACCCGCCATGCATAAAGGCCGATGTGATCAGGGTTTCAAATCCCTGACCCTGACGGATCTGGTCGGGGATCAATGCCCATGTCGCGTAAATACCGGACATCACCCGATAATTGTTCAAATCCCCCCAATAGGCCAAAAAGATGCAGCAATTGAGAAGTATCAGAGCGTAGGTGACATAGGGCGTTCGGCCCGAAGGGTTATGATCGCGAAATGGAAACATCTTTCTACACGTTCAATTTTTTTGCGATGCGGGTCAAGAGGGCAAAGGTGACGGCGGTGGAGTGCCACCCCACTACACAGGGGCCTTAATCTCCGGGCCGCACTCATAGATTTAAAAGAAGTTGTAGTTACACCCCACTACACAGGGGCCTTAATCCGATAGGTTGTTACCTCCTTGTATTTCATAAACAAACTACTTCTCAAGCGAAACAAAAAATGACGTAAACTCTTCATTCAAGCACCTCATTGATCGTTTTTTTTACATCATCAATATA
>Ga0129342_1001363_pt1 | contig 10860 bp, 13 predicted proteins | sample CPBDNA_5_FD_94426 | JGI IMG/M metagenome (GOLD analysis project Ga0129342, IMG submission 94426) | Freshwater to marine salinity gradient microbial communities from Chesapeake Bay, USA - CPBay_Sum_15_0.2_DNA | ecosystem: Environmental > Aquatic > Marine > Coastal | place: USA: Chesapeake Bay...
AGCAGACGGAAAAATACAATACTACGTCATGTCGGGGAAACTTATTTTCCCAGCTATTAACATACCAAACTTTAAGTATAAAGCTGAAGGTACTTGGGAAACATATTTAATTCCTGATGACCCAAAAGAACTTGAAACCGCTAAAAAAATTGGTATCAAAACGAAAATGTGGGATGATATACCAGAAGCAATCTATTTAAAACGCTACACCACATTAAAGAATGGAGGAGCCAACAAACCAGTTAAAGTTAAAGATGCTGATGGTAATCCGTTCTTATTCCAAGATGAATCAGGTAGAGATATAGTCATAGGTAATAATACCGAAGCAAAAGTTATGTATCACTATTGGTCAACTACAAACTCTTATGGTACATTCCATAATTATATTCTTGATGGTGTAAGAATACAAAATCTTGTTGAAAAACAAGACAGTTCTTCTACAATTGAAGAAGCATTAGATTTTTAAGGAACACTTATGATAGTTACAATCAAAACAGGTGAAGGCGAAAACGAAGTAGTTACTAATTATGATATTAATAATGTAAGCGAGGAGCATAAAAAACAAGAAGCTACTGTAATTGTACAAAAAGTAGGTACTTTACAGGTTGTTATTGAGGCTCTTGATTTTGCCTCACGAACACACAGAGCTAATCTTGAACATCTTTTAAGTGGCTGTGAAGAAGCTATCGTTGAAGAAAATCAAAACACTACTGAGGTAAGCAAGGAACAGTAGTATAATATAGGGTTGCTTGGGGGTGTCGTCTTTTTAACCTCCTTGCTCTGACATTTCTGAGTGACCCGCTCTTAAGCAAGGAGGCTTATGTCATTCGTAAAATTACATCAACCATGTCCTGAATGTGGTAGTAGTGATGCTTTATGCATCAATGAAAACGGCACTGCAAAGTGCTTTAGTTGTGGTCAATTTTTAAAAAGTACAAAGGAGGAAACAATTATGGAACCACTAAATACAATCCCAACCAACAATAATAGTTATGATAATCAGCACGGTGCAGTGTTTGGTCCCTTAACAGATAGAAAAATATCAAGAGAGACTGCTCAAAAATATGGAGTCAAGGTTGTCTATAATCAAAATCAAGAGGTAGTACAACACGTCTATCCATTTTTTAATAATCATGAACAGACAGCACATAAAGTTAGATATGTAAAAGATAAAAACTTTAGTTTTCACGGTACCTACGATGGTACTGGTTTGTTTGGTGAGCAATTATTTAAAGGGGGCAAATATATAACATTGGTCGAAGGTGAGTGTGATTGCCTAGCAGCCTATGAATTATTTGGTTCTAAATATGATGTCGTTTCAATTAAACGAGGCTGTCAAGGAGCAGTACGTGATGTCAAAGACAGCCTTGAATTTTTAGAAAGCTATGAAAACATTGTTATTTGTTTTGATAATGACAAAGCGGGGAAAGAAGCATCACATAAAGTAGCACAATTATTTACCCCTAGGAAAGCTAGAATTATGACACTTCCAAATGGTTACAAAGATGCTAATGAAATGTTGAAAGAAAAGAAACATGCTTTGTTTGTAAAATCTTTTTGGGATTCAAAAATTTACACACCATCAGGTGTTATAAATGTCTCTGATAAACGAGAAGACTTTCATAAAAGAGAAAAGAAAAATAGTATCCCTTATCCATGGGAAGGTCTTAACACTAAATTAGTAGGTATGAGAGGAGGTGAATTAGTCACTTTAACAGGTGGGACAGGGCTTGGTAAGTCTTCAGTAACACGTGAAATAGAACATTGGCTTATTAAAAATACTAAAGATAATGTAGGTGTTATTGCTTTAGAGGAAGACTGGAGAAGAACCATTGATGGTATCCTTTCAATTGAAGCAAACAATCGTTTGTATATTGACCACATCAGAGAGCAGTATAGTCCTGAGGATTTAGATAAGTTCTTTGATATTCTTTATGATGGTGAGAATAAAAATAGAGTTTGGGTTCATGCTCATTTTGGTACCAATGATATTGATGAAATATTTTCCAAAATACGCTTTATGATTATTGGATGTGATTGTAAGTGGGTTGTCCTTGACCATTTACATATGCTTGTAGTTGCTACTGCAGAGGGAGATGAACGCAGAGCTATTGATACTATTATGGCAAGGCTAAGAAGTATTGTAGAAGAAACTGGTGTCGGTATGATACTTGTATCTCATCTAAGAAGAATTGATGGTAACAAAGGACATGAAAATGGAATTGAAGTTTCCTTATCTCACCTTAGAGGTTCACAAAGTATAGCCCAGTTATCTGATTGTGTTATTGCACTAGAAAGAAATCAACAAGCAGATAGTGATGAAGAATCTAATACAACAAGAATTCGAGTTTTAAAATCTAGATACACTGGAGATGTTGGTTATGCTACCAGTTTGCTTTATGACAGAGAAACAGGTAGACTTAATGAATATATTCCTGATGAAGAAACAACGGCTGAACTAGATTTTTAAATGAACATTGTATTTGATATTGAAACAGATGATTTAGACGCAACATTAATATGGTGTATTGTTTGTCAAGACATTGATACAAGAAAGGTCTATAGATTTGGTCCCGATAAAATTGAAACGGGTTTAGCTTTCTTACAAGAAGCAAACCTTATTATAGGGCATAATATTATTGGCTTTGATATTCCAGTCATTAAAAAATTATATGACATTGATTTATTATCAAAAAAATTAATAGATACTTTGGTTCTTTCACGACTGTACAATCCTGTTAGAGATGGAGGACACAGTTTAGATACGTGGGGATTCAAATTAAACTATCCTAAGTTAGATTTTAAAGAGTTTGAAACATATAGTTCAGAGATGTTAGAGTATTGTGTAAATGATGTTAAATTAAATACACTTGTTTATGAAGCACTTCAAAAAGAAGGAAAGGATTTTTCCGAAGATTGTTCTGAACTTGAACATGATGTATTTAAAATAATGAAACAACAAGAAGAAAATGGTTTTCTTTTTAATAAGAAAGAAGCTAGTATTTTTGTAGCTGAACTCAGGCAAAAACTATCTGAAATAGAAGATGAAGTTCATAAGGTATTCAAACCAAAATGGGCGGATGTCAAAACTGTAACTCCATATGTTAAAAAAGATGGAGAGCTATCTAAACGTGGCTTGACTGATGAAGAATATAAAACCTGTTTATCTACAAAAAACTACAAACCATTTATGAGACAAACTTTACAAGAGTTTAATCTTGGTTCTCGTAAACAGATTGGAGAATACCTCATAGACTTTGGTTGGAAGCCTGAGAAATTTACACCCACTGGACAACCAATTGTTGATGAAGGAACATTGTCTAAAATAAAAAACATTCCTGAAGCCATTCTTATATGTGAATATTTATTAATACAAAAACGTATTGCACAGATAGATAGTTGGATAGATTCTGTAAAGAAAGATAGACGAGTTCATGGTTTTGTAATTCCAAACGGAACAATTACGGGACGTATGACTCATAGAAATCCAAACATGGCACAAGTTCCTAGCATCCACTCTGAGTATGGTAAAGAATGTAGAAGCTTTTGGATTGTGGAAAAAGGAAATAAATTAGTAGGGGTTGATGCAAGTCAATTAGAATTAAGATTACTAGCTCACTACATGCAAGATAAGGATTATATTTATGAAATTACAAAAGGAGATATTCACAGCTACAACCAAAAACTTGCTGGACTTAAATCAAGAGATGAGGCAAAGGTATTCATATATGCACTCTGCTACGGAGCAGGAAATCAAAAGATTGGAACGATTGTTGGTGGAAATGCAAAACGAGGCGGTCAACTTAGAGAACGCTTTTTTGGTAGTAACCCAGCATTTGCAACTCTTAATCAACAAGTGCAGAGAGCTGCAAGGAAAGGATACTTAAAAGGTTTAGATGGAAGAAAGTTATTTGTAAGAAGTGAACATGCTTCTTTAAACACCTTGCTTCAAGGAGCAGGTGCAATTCTTATGAAAAAAGCCTTGACCATACTAAATAACAGATTACAACTTAGTGGAACCCCACATAAGTTTGTAGCTAATATACACGATGAATGGCAGATAGAAGTTTCAGAATGTAGGGCTAATAAAGTTGGGCAGTTAGCCGTAGAGTCTATCAGAGAAGCAGGAGAATATTTCAATCTTCGCTGTCCTATGGATGGGGAATATAAGATAGGAGACAATTGGAGTGAAACCCACTAAAGAAAATAGAAAGAAATTTGATTTAGATTTAGAGTATGGTCAAATTAGAGAAGATAAAGTTGCAGACATATTTTCTAAATCAAAAATAGAAGTAAAATCAGAAAGGGATTTGTGGCAAAAAACAGGAAACATATGTATTGAATATGAATCATGGGGTAAACCATCGGGCATCAGAGCTACTGAGTCTGATTACTGGTTTCATAATTTATGTATCGGTGAAAATGAATACTGTACTTTGGTTTTTAAAACAGAAGTAATAAAAAAAATAGTCGATAAACTAGATTATTTTAGAAGTGTTTCTGGTGGAGATAATAATGCTAGTAAAATGTATTTAGTTAACTTACAGAAATTATTTTCTAGTGATGTGATAAAAGCTTTTAAGGAGCTAGACGATGAATAAAACAATTGATACCCTTGTTAAAGATATCTATCAAGTTATAGACCCCTTAACAGAAAATAAAAAAATAAATATTACTGAAGAAGATATTGAAAACTTTGGTAATTCTATGAAAGAAGCTTTTAGACATTGGGCTTTACCAGAACCAAGAAGTGAAAATAAACTTCGTATGTCAAATATAGGTAAACCCCCTCGTCAACTTTGGTTTGATTTGAATTCAGAAAAAGAACCTCAAAAGTTAGAACCATATGTCTTAATTAAATTTTTATATGGGCATTTATTAGAAGAAGTTTTATTATTTTTTGTTAAACTTGCAGGGCATCAAGTAACGGACCAACAAAAAACAATTGAAGTAGAAGGCATTAAAGGACACATGGATTGTATTATTGATGGAGAAGTTGTTGATGTAAAAACAGCATCTGGTTTTGCCTTTAAAAAATTTAAAGATGGAACACTACAAAACGATGACCCCTTTGGTTATATTTCACAGCTTACAGGATATGAACATGCCGAAGGTACGAATAGAGGGGGCTTTCTAGTTCTTAATAAAGAAACTGGAGAAATAACTTTATACAAACCAAATGATTTTGATAAACCAAACATTATTAGTTCGATTAAAAAAATTAAAGCTACAGTTAAAAAGAAAAAACCACCTGCTTTTTGTTATCAACCTGTACCCGAAGGAAAATCAGGTAACTATAAACTAGCTAGAGGATGTACCTATTGTCCTCATAAATTTGAATGTCACAAAGATTCTAATGATGGTTTAGGTTTGCGTGTTTTTAAATATGCAAAAGGATTAACCTATCTTACGGATATAAAATCAGAACCAAAAGTAGAGGAGATAAAAATTGAACGGTAGACAATCTAAAAAAATAAGAAATAAAACAAAAGATTTAATGTGTGACTGGTTACAAAATTATGTACCTGAAGATGAGTTTAAAAAAGCAAATGTCACATCAAAAAATATTTTAAAGTTTGTTCCTCCTGATACTCATGTATATGCAAACAGGCAAATGCATTTAAGTACATGGAGTTTTAAGTGGATAATAAAAAAATTAAAACGATTTGATATTGATAGGTTAAATGATATAACGATTGAAGATTTAGGATTTAAAAAAGATGCCTAAAAGAATACCTAGAAAACCTAGACCAAAAAAAATTAATGTACCTAAAGGATATGATAGTGCTTGGGAGTTTGATATGCATCAGACTATATTACAAGACTGGAAACATCATTACGATGTTATTCAATATGTTGTTGAGCACAAGTATGAACCCGATTTTGTAAAAGTCATTGACAATAAAACAATTCTATTAGAAGCCAAGGGTAGGTTTTGGGATTACTTAGAATACAGTAAATATCTTCACATTAGAAAAGTACTAAGCGATGACCAAGAGTTAGTTTTTTTATTTCAAAAACCTTACTCAGCAATGCCGGGAGCCAAAGTAAGAAAGGACGGAACAAAACGGACCCATGCTGAATGGGCAGAAACAAATGGGTTTAGATGGTTCAGTGAAGAAACATTACCTGAAGAGTGGAGACATGATGGATTATAAATTTAATGAACAAGATTTACTTTTAGAATTAAAAAATTATATTAATAATACTTATGGTGAACATTATGCTTCAGATAAGTATCAGGCAACAGATATCATTATTGATTCAGGTCATGGTGAAGGATTTTGTATTGGCAACATTATGAAATATGCAAAACGTTATGGTAATAAAGATGGTAAAAATAGAAAAGACTTAATGAAAATTTTACATTATGCTATAATAATGTTGTACGTACATGACATGGAGAATAATAATGGTTGAAGATAAAGTTGGACCGAAAGAATACTTAGGAATAAAAATTAATTATAATAACGAAAAAAATTTAGATAAGTTCAGTCTTGATACACTCAAGGATAGATACTTATGGGAGAATGAAACATATGCCCAAGAAGCATTCGCAAGAGCATCCGTCTTCGGAGCAACCTACAAAAACATTACTGATTATGAATTGGCTCAAAGACTTTATGAATACAGCTCCAATTGTTGGTTTATGTTTAGCACCCCTATACTTAGTAACGGGGGAACCAGTCGTGGGCTTCCTATTAGCTGCTTCCTCAATTATGTTCCTGACAGCAGGACTGGGCTTTCTGCTCATTATGACGAAAACATTTGGTTGGCATCTTCAGGTGGAGGTATCGGTGGATACTGGGGAAATGTTCGTAGTAACGGTGTTTCTACTACTCACGGTAGTAAGTCTACTGGTTCCATTCCTTTCATGCATGTAGTAGATTCTCAGATGTTAGCCTTCAATCAAGGTGTCACAAGACGTGGCTCTTATGCTGCATACATGGATATATCTCATCCAGAGATTGAAGAGTTTATTAATATGCGTAAAGAATCAGGTGGAGATATTAATCGTAAATGTTTAAATCTACACAACGCTGTTAACGTTACAAAAGAATTTTTAAAAGCAGTTGAAGAAGATGCAGCCTATCGTTTGGTTGACCCAAAATCTAAAGAAGCAGTAAAGGTTGTTAATGCTAGAGATTTATGGTGGCAACTTATTAATGCTAGAGCAGAAACAGGTGAGCCTTATATTGTCAATATAGATAATTGTAATGCTGCTTTACCACAAAAACAAAAAGACCTAGGACTAGAAATTAAACAAAGTAATTTATGTTCTGAGATAACTTTACCAACGAATGAAGAGAGAACAGCAGTGTGTTGTTTATCTTCAGTTAATTTACAATACTTTGATAAGTGGTCAAAGAACGAACAGTTTATAGATGATTTAATAACAATGCTCGATAATGTTATCCAACACTTTATTGATAATGCTATCGACACTACACAACTTGGAGAATATAATGCAAACTTTAAACGTTTTAAAAAGTATATTAAAGAAGGTAAAGAAGGGTTTACTCGAGCTGCCTACTCTGCTTACAGAGAAAGGTCTTTGGGTCTCGGAGCAATGGGATTCCATGCGTACCTGCAAAAAAACAACATTCCTTTTGAAGGTATCTTCGCTACGGGCTTCAACCATAAAGCTTTTCAACACATTAAAATACGAGCCGTTGAGGCTTCTAACAGACTCGCTGAAGAACGTGGTGAAGCTCCTGACATCTCTGGTAGTGGGCAGCGTAATGCTCATCTTTTGGCTGTTGCTCCTAACGCTTCTTCTAGTATCATTTGTGGTGGCACATCTCCTTCTATTGAGCCGTATCGTGCTAACGTTTTTACGCACAAAACTCTTTCAGGCTCATACCAAGTAAAAAATAAATACTTAGAAAAATTATTTAAAACAAAAGGAATAAAAGGTAAAGACTTAACAGAACTTTGGAAAGATATTACAGGACATGAGGGTTCGGTACAACACTTAGATATTTTAACTGATGAAGAGAAAGAAGTATTTAAAACGGCTAATGAAATAAATCAGATATGGGTTGTAGAACATGCATACAAACGTCAAGATTTTATATGTCAATCACAATCTGTTAATCTTTTCTTTACATTACCAAAAGCTACAGAGCCTCAAGAAGTACATGATGCATACATGCAGTATGTCAATGATGTACACTGGTACGGGGCTAATAGACTCAAGTCATTGTATTATCTAAGGTCTAATGCTGCAAGAAATGCAGAGAATGTTAATGTAAAAGTACCTCGCATTAAACTTGATGATGTAGAATGTATTGCATGTGAGGGCTAGTATGAACTGTTGGCATTGCAATACAAAATTAATATGGGGAGCAGACCACGATATCGAAGATGAAAATGCAGATTATGTTATGGAAACTAATTTAAGCTGTCCAGAGTGTGAGTCACTTGTTGTTGTTTATTTAGCTAAACCGGATGCTTAATGTTTTAGATTTATGTTCAGGTATTGGTGGTTTTAGTTTAGGCTTAGAACAAACTAATTTTTTTAAAACTGTAGCATTTTGTGAGAATAATAATTTTTGTAAAAAAGTTTTAACTAAGCACTGGAAAGATGTTACAATTTATAATAATTTATTAGAGATAGCAAATGACCCTTCCAAAATTAAAGAAACATTTGATGTTGTTGTATCAGGATTACCTTGCCAACCCTACAGTTTGGCGGGAAAGCAAAAAGGCAAGGAAGATGATAGACACTTATGGGATTACATGTTTAAAATTATTAAATACAAAAAACCAACTTGGGTTATTTTCGAAAATATTCCTAACTTCGTCACTATGGCACTCGATGATATGTGCCTTGACTTGGAAAGCGAAAACTACTCCACGCAATCGTTTATTATTCCAGCTTGTGGTGTCGGAGCCTTACACAAAAGAGACAGGCTTTGGGTCATTGCAAAAATTATGGGCAACCCCACAAGCGATGGATGGTTCAAGACTAACACAAATAAGAAAAAAAACAGAGTTGTCAACAAAAGCAAAGAAAGGAGGATGTTCAAACCTCCGAGAACAGGTACATCTCCACAAAAACTCAACCTCAATCAGTGGGTTTCTGAACCCTCAGTTTGTAGAGTTTCTAATGGGGTTCCCTCAAAATTGGACAGAGATAGAATAACAGCCTTGGGAAATGCTATTGTACCGCACATAGCCTTTAACATTGGATTAACAATAAAAACATTATATAGGAATAATTATGAGCTTATTAGGAACTAGAGAACATTACAAACCATTTGATGATGCATGGATGTTTGACTACTATGTCTTACAAAACCAAATGCATTGGATGCCGGAATCAGTACCTCTTCATACTGATGTAAAAGACTGGCAGGAGCTATCAGAAATTGAGAAAAACTTACTCACTCAAATATTTAGATTGTTTACTCAGTCTGATGTTGATGTTGGTTCGGGGTATATAGATAGGTATATGCGTATATTTAAAAAACCTGAAGCACGTATGATGATGGCTTCCTTTGCCAACATGGAATCTATTCATCAACATGCCTATAGTTTACTATTGGACACAGTTGGTATGCCTGAAATAGAATACAAAGCTTTTGCAGAGTATGAAGAGATGGCTGATAAACATAAATATATCAGTAATATTAAAACAATGATGAAGGATAAGAAGAGTATTGCAAAAACTTTAGCAGTCTATTCAGCGTTTACAGAAGGGCTACAGTTGTTCTCAAGCTTTGCAATCTTACTTAACTTCCCACGTTTTGGACGTATGAAAGGTATGGGACAGATAGTTACTTATTCTATACGGGACGAGTCTATGCATGTGGAAGCAATGACTAAACTATTTAGACAATTTATTCAAGAGAACATAGATATCTGGACAGATGATTTCAAAAAAGAAATTTATGAGATATGCAGAGAAATGGTTAAGCTTGAAGATAAGTTTTTAGATTTAGTATTTGAGATGGGTGACATACAGGGTCTTACAAAAAAAGATATGTATGCTTACAATAGATACATCGCAGATAGAAGATTGTTACAGCTTGGTCTTAAAACAAACTATGACCAACGTGAGAATCCTCTAGGTTGGTTGGATGAAGTGATGGGTGTTGAACATCAAAACTTCTTTGAAGGTCGTGCTACTTCTTATATGAAAGCTGGATTACGTGGTAGACAAGATAGTATAACATTTACCCCTTTGGAGATTGAAAATGACTAAAGCTAAAGAGGGTAATATATTATCGTTTAAAATTATAATAGACACTAAAGGTAATCTTATTACTGAATTTAGTGGTCTACCTTTAGACAAAGCTCACTTAGTTTTTCAAGGACATGATTTAATTCTTATTCAGAAGCTTATCAAGGAAGGAAGGCTACACCTTGACAACCTCCATGATAAGCTTCAAAAAGAATTACAGTCTCTTGCTACTTAGATATCTTAATAGTTCTAGGTTTCTTTTCTTCAGGAATAATTCTTTCCATAACAATAGAAAGTAATCCATTTTTTAAAGTTGCCTTTTGCACTTCAATATCTTCTGCAAGATTAAAACTTCTTTTAAACGACCTGTTTGCTAATCCTTGATGTAATACATCTTTAGACTCGCCTTCGTTTTTCTCATACGAGATAGTCAAAGTTCTATCCTCAAGAACAACATCTATGTCTTTGTCAGTTAATCCTGACATAGCCATTTCAATTGTGTAAGTGTCTCCATCCTTTATAAGATTATAAGGTGGATAGCTTGGTGGGGATTTTTGTAGAGTTTGTTGAGCAAACAGTTCTCTGAACAGTCTGTCAAAGCCTACAAAGTTAGTTGTGAAAGCTGGATGATTTAAGTCCAGCATATATTTTTTGCTTGTCATAATATACTC
>Ga0129342_1001364_pt1 | contig 10854 bp, 16 predicted proteins | sample CPBDNA_5_FD_94426 | JGI IMG/M metagenome (GOLD analysis project Ga0129342, IMG submission 94426) | Freshwater to marine salinity gradient microbial communities from Chesapeake Bay, USA - CPBay_Sum_15_0.2_DNA | ecosystem: Environmental > Aquatic > Marine > Coastal | place: USA: Chesapeake Bay...
AAGGCGAACCGCGCGACTATGGAGAGTGCCACCAGTCATCAGGGCGAACTTGCCCGAGAACTTCGGCATCTTGTCTGCGGGCAACTTCCCAGCCATAACCTTGGTGATGGTGCCACAGTCTCGTCCGCCGAGGTCGAAACCCTTGAAGTCCTTGAGGGTAAGCTCGTCGCCCATAGTGTCGCGAATGTGAGCGATAAGTTCGCCGACTGATACTGGTGAAATGCTGTTTTCGAGCGCTGATTCGATTGGTGTTCCGCTGTTCTTGATGAGCTGGTAGGCGACTACTGCGTGCTGGTTCTCGGTGAATACCACGTTGTCTGCGATGGCTGCGTCGTAGAGAGCCTTAAGAGCTACTGACCAAGTTGCATAAGAGTTGCGGACTGGCTTCAGCGTTGTCTGGGCCTGGTCTTCGACGACAACCGTGTCGTTAGAGTGAGGTGTGTAGGAGAAGGAGTTTCCCATTTTGAATATGTGTGTGTGATTGGTTTGGTGTTAGGTTGGAGATTGTGCTCTAGAAATCCGGATGAAAATGAAATCAATTTTGTCTGTAAACTGGGGTAGTTCCCAAAGAATACTAGAGTTTAACTACTTAAGAATTATAATTATAATCAAATCATAATCAAATCATAAATAAATCATAAATAAATTAATGTCCTTACTTGACGACGACCTATTCATAGATAATAATATATTTAAACCTATAGACCTAGATGATATTGACCAAATATATGATTCATGGAAGGAAACTGAAGATACTACTTTGCGTCTTCGCCGTAGAAGTGAAATACGTAATAAAATGGTAGAATCAATAGATAAATTGAATAATGATATAAAAAGGGTAAATGAATCTAGCGAAAAATACAACAATTACGTAAAGTCTAAAAAACAGGAAACTAATAATTGTTATTTTCTTGGACTTAAAATAATTACAATAGCCGGCGCGAATTTAGCGGCGTATTATTACTTTTTTTGCTAATCCGCACCATAATCCTTTAAGTCCTCCTATATTTTTATTCCTTTAATACCGTGAAATTGAAAATCACTTAAAGTTATATAATCAGGTATAATTATCAAAAAACATGCCTGCCAAAAAATCATCATCTGCTAAATCAACTGCTTCATCAACCGCCGCTGCCGCACCAGCCCCAGCTAAGAAGGCTCGTGCCTCAAGCCCAAAGGCTTCAGCCTCCAAGACTACTGCCACTAAGTCATCATCCGGCAAGGGCTCTGGTAAGGGCTCAGCCAAGAAGGCCGCCGCCCCAGCAACTCCAACTCCAGCACCAGCTCCAGCTCAGGTCGCTGCCCCAGCAACACCACCATCAACAGCCGACTCAACTGACAGCTCAGTAGCTCTAGAACAGTCATGGGATGGTATCCAGACCCAGTTCACCAGTCTTACAACTCGCCTCGCTGAGTTCAAGACAACTTACACTTCACTCGTTGCCGACCTCAAGACCCTCCAGAAGGACGTCCAGCGATACATGCGCGAAGCCAACCGCAAGCAGAAGCGCAAGCGCAAGGCTGCCACCCCAGCCGATGGTGTCAAGCGAGCACCAAGCGGTTTCGCCAAGCCAGCACTCATTAGTGATGAACTCTGCAACTTCCTCGGCAAGCCATCAGGAACAGAAATGGCACGCACCGAAGTCACAAAGCACATTACATCATACATCAAGGAGCACAACCTCCAGAACGCCGCCAACAAGCGCGAAATCGCACCAGATGCCAAGCTTAAGACTCTTCTTAACATCGGCAAGGGTGATGTCCTTACATTCTTCAACCTCCAGAAGTTCATGAAGGTCCACTTCCCAAAGGCTTCAACTGCTAGCGCTTAATTAATTCATTTAATTCATTCAATTCATTAAATTCATTCGTCGTCAAATAATATTTTATTTTTATTAATTTAATTCTACAATTATAGTAGCATTACAGTATGTTTGAGTATTTGTATTATCTCGTGGAAAAGTTTTTATCACTCTTTAAAACTAAAGAAGAAGATGATATACCTGATAATGAGCTAACAAAATTAATACTTGATAACAAAATCCATCTTAAGGACCTCATCAATATAAAAAGTGAATACACTAGAGAAGGCTTACTAGAAATCCTAAGAACAGAGTATAGAATTATAGTTAAACGCATGGACCAAAGTATAGAATGCGAAGCCATACTTTTCGAAGATATTGAAAAAAGAACATTCCTTCAAGACATTATAGAAAAACTTGAAAAACTATTAGAATCAGACAAATAAATCTGCTCTCGTTTTTACACCTTCAACTGTTATTTTTGAATCATAGTGTTTTAATGGTTTCTTCACTTTACTTCCACTACTTCCGCTAAGTAAGTCATCAAAAGCACCTGACATTAATAGTTCTACTGGACTCTTGACGCCTGCTATTTTTTTACTATCTGTTTCGACTAGTCTCCAGTCAATAACTATATCTCTTGTTCCATCCTTAACATTTTGCCCTTGGAATTCTCTGGGAATAAGACCACTCAAAAAATCATTAAATTCAGGATTTCTCTCCTCTGTATAGAATACACTTGATAAACGATTTAATAAATAAAACAAATCATAGTGTGGTTTATATTCACTAGTTAATCCAATAACTCTTGAATCTTCCTTTAATGACTTACTACAATCTAATACCTTATAATCCGCCTTAATTAATTTATCAACCAACGGAGGCTGACGGCAATTCCTTGTTTTATCACTGGCCGCGAAATCAAAATCAATCAGTTTTATTCTATCGCCATTATTCTTTAATCTATATGTTTTACCGAGTATAGTATAGTGTAAATATCCATCAGGCTTTGAACTCCTATCATAAACCAAAACATTATCCTCTTTTAAATCTCCATGCTTAAATCCCTTGTTGTAATATTGTATTACAGCTAAAGTGTACACAACCTGGAATATTACTTCTTTTAATTCTGTTAAGGTTCTAATATATCTAGTATGGTCGAAAAGGTCGTAATGTCCTAATTCCATCTTTGTTATAAGAATAGAGTCTCCGTCTTTTATCTTAAACCTTAGACTCCACTCAATAAATTTTTTATATAAGTCAGCACTCTGGTTTTCTAATAACTTTTGAAAAAAACCACATTTGATTTGTGAATAAACTCTATTAATATGTGGAGTGTATTTTAATAGTTTCATTAATTCACGATTAATTTCAAAATCTATCTCGGGTTGAGTTTTCTTTTTTGAATGACGAGACACACGAGAAAATTTAACAGTTTTTCTTTTTTGTAAACTACAATATGGTTTAGAACCACAATATGAAAAAGTTATTCCTGTAGAACCACTACCTAGTTTCTTTATTATAACCCCACGTTTCTCTAATTTCTTTTTAAAAGATTTACAATCTCTGTCGTTAACAGTCATTAATATAAATACATATTTTAATTTATTCAGTTATTGTATCATATAACTCTAGTAATACTACTCTTTTGTTATTTTCTAAAACCTCTTCTGCGTTTTCACGTTCTAATGAATAGTTTATTGTTTCACAACTGAGTTCTATCTTTTTACCTGTTCTAAGGTCTAGTTTGTTTTGTATTAATTCAAAACCTTTATCAAAAGGTATTTCTGTGCTCTTCAATACTTTAGTTCCTTCCGTTGTATCTAGGTCAGTTTCATTACACTTTACCTCTTCTAATTTAATAACATCACTAGATAAGGTTAATCTAAACTGATAGTCAAAACTGTCATTTGAATAATAGGGATATGAATAAAATGTATCTCCTTCACATTCATTTGAAATGTCATCTAATAAAGAAAAATCGGGATGTGATACTAGAGTTTCTTCATCTGAGTCAAGATTTAATTCTTCAATAATCATAATATTCTATTACACACTTAATTATATTTTTTTTTCAACGAATATATTAAATGATATATATTGCTACATTTTGGATTATTGTATTATTGTTATTTATACTATTTTATATTAAATATCAATACCAAAAATTAGAATACACCGAAGGTTTCTTTGGTGATGCTGGGATTAGTCATACACTTAAAGTAAAAAAAGCTATTGACCCCCAAATGGGATTAATGTATAGAGAAAAACCATTAAAATCCGGAACAGGGCTACTATTTGATTATGGAAGATACGGTATGTTCTCATTTTGGATGAAAAACACCTTCATTCCATTAGAAGTTATAGCATTAGACCATGAATATCGAGTAATGGGTGTTATTCGCGATATGAAACCTAAGTCCACTAAATCAAGGACCCTAGATAAACCTTTTAGATATGCTATTGAAGTTAATAGCGGATATTCAAATAAAAAAGGAATTGCGGTAGGAGACAGGATTATACTAGAATATATTGACAACTTGTAATTAATAATAATAATAATTTAATTCAATTCATTCGAGTAATAAAATGTTTCGAAATAACCATTCTTTGTATATTTATCATTTGGTACACCTAGTTCCAGCCATTCATCTGCGCCTTTAGTTCTTGAATCAAAATATTCATTTTCTATTGCCAAATAGTCTCCAGTTATTTCTGTATCTGGATAGACACCTTTATTTCTATCATACCAATCTTCGTTGTCGAAAACATGTTCTGTTAAATACTCCATCAAATCTTCCATATTCTTTCCTTCATAAGGTGGGTCGCATTTACGAAGTTTTGAAATGTCTATTTCTAATGGGTCTGATGCTCTTTTTACAGTATAAAATTCGCATTTTCTAAGAAAAACCTTTTTGCTTGACATTATAATTAGACTATTTATACACTTTATTCTTAAGTTTATTTACAATTTTTGGAATGATTGCCTCCTCTTAAACCCCCTCCTGATTGTCTACACTCATTTGCTATTAACTTTAGGTCCACGCGTGAAGCGTTTTTTCCTCTTATACTCTTCTTTGTTTCCAATAGATTTTCAGCTAAATCAGGATAAATAGGAGCCTGAACGTTAACCTTATATGAATCTCCTTCTATAGGAGTAAATCTAGCAAAATTATTTCCCAAATAACTTCCTTCGTTGGGAATATTATTTAACTGGTTAAACATGAACCTTGGGTTTAAATCTACCTCTTCTTCTACTTCCTCTACAGTCTCCTCTTCTTCCTCTTCTTCGACAAGAACAGGTTTCTGTTTTAAACATCCCTGAATACCATCAACAAAATTGCTACTACATTTGTTTTCGCATTTCACTCCTTTACAATCAGCTAAGCATTCCATTACATCGCTAGAATGGCTTCTCATACAATCTAACTGAGTGTCTGTTAATTTATCAAATTCAAGGAATTTCCATAATGTAAGTCCACTAGCACCCATTACCGCCTTACTACCTCCCGATTTTTTACTCTTTTTACTTCCAGGTGTTGTTCCTGGTTTACTATTTTCGTTGTCATTATTACTGTTATTATTGCTAGGGTCGCTTAAAAATTCGTCAACGTTATTACTTCCTGTTCCATAAGCCTCATTAAAATCAGTTGAAGCCTGAAAATATTCACGCATAGTAAATTTCATAGTATTATATTAATAGTATAAAAAAAAGTGATTAATTGATTGTAATAATTATACTTTCTTATTCTTCTTTGCGGTGCGTTTACGCCAATTCTCTTGCATTTTCATTAAATTTCTTCCAAAAATTATTTGACGACGCAATTTGAGTGTAGGAATTACTAGAGTTCCGCGATATTTAAAAGGTTTACCTCGTTCTACCATCTTTCTTAATTTATCCAATTCAGGAATAGTGAATTTGAAATCTTTATCTACCTTTAATGAACGACGCAATCCACCTTTATTTATCTTAAATGGAGGTAGTTTTCGTGTTAATGGCATATTAGTATATACTAAATAATGAGAAATTTAAAAAGAATGGAGTTAATTATAGCTAATCTAAGTCTATAACTTCAAAATCATGTTTAGACCAGAATTTTTTAGAGAATACGCAGTAGGAATTAGTTCCCAAAATAAGTGATTTACTCTTCTCTCCAGTTTCTACATTATAAAATTTATACATTATAGGGTCTCCAAATACAAAATGATAACTTCTTCCATTATGAGTGCTTTCAAATACCTCGACAACACTAGTTTTCTTCATAGAACATGGCGATTGTGGTTTATCTTCAGGAATAGGAGAATAATACTGGACGCTATGAGCCGCTGTTAAATTGTATTCTTCATTCCCATTTCTTTGATTCATACAATAATCTACTAAATCTTCAAACTTTTTCCCATAATTACTAGAGTTTAATACATAATCAGGAATACTCCCGTAATATTTATAAAACTCTCCTGTATTTAAACAAACTGATTTATCTGCTGTTGGCACTATCATAGACCGATATATTTATATATTATAAAAACTTTTATGTGTATGAAATCAAAATTAGTTATTTATACTTAAGAAACCTAAAGAAACTTTAAAAGTAATGAATAAATGAATATTCTTGATGGTAGGGAACTTAGCAAAAAATTATATGAAAATCTCACTCCTCATATAAAATCACTAGTATCGAGAGGAATAACACCCTCTTTAAAAATTATATTAATTGGCGCAAAACCTGATTCAGTAGTATATACAGATATGAAACGCAAAAGATGTGAAAAATTAGGTATAGAGTGTGAAATTATCAAATTACCTAGTTTTGTTGATGCCGATTCAGTTTGTGATATCATTAATGATTATAATCAAAATAAAGGTGTTCATGGTATTATGGTCCAATTACCATTACCTAGTGATTTAGCAGCTGATACAAGAAAAATAGTTGATACTATCTATCCCGATAAAGATGTGGATGGATTAACTAGTGCTAGTTTAGGTAAGATTGTAGCGGAAACCATAGAGATAAATGATTTATGGAATGTCCCTTTTTTCATATCATCTACTATTTATGGTATCCTACATTTTATTGCTGACCGAGAGATTGATTTAGTAGGGAAAAACGTAGCAGTAGTTGGAAATAGTAGCCTTATAGGACTTCCAGCCTCTATAATTCTAAGCAAACTAGGTGCTACTGTTGAAATATCGCAAATTTATACACAGCGCCTTGAAGAACGGTTAAAGGATAGAGATATTATTGTCGTAGGCTGTGGAAAACGCGAGCTTATTCGAGGAGAAAGTGTAAAGGATGGTGCAGTATTAATAGATATTGGAATTAATGTCTATATTAATGATGAAACTGGAGAAAGAAAGATTTATGGAGACTGTAATTTTGAAGAATGTAGCCAGAAAGCAAGACTAATTACTCCAGTTCCTGGAGGTGTAGGACCTATGACTATTTATAGCCTTATAGAACAGTTAGTAAAAAGCGCAGAAGCTAGCGACTACGAATGAATTAATGAATTAATGAATTAATGAATTAATGAATTAATGAATTAATGAATTAATATTTTTTGTTATCCTTATAAAGCCAGAAATAGACTAGTGAATATGGTCACCTTACGACAAACCGGACATTTACTTGAACCTGTATCGTGTATACATTTTGTATGAAAACAGTGACCACACATACCACTACTAATATCTCTGCTTTCAGCTGATTTTACGAAATAATCCATACAAATAGGACAACTACTCTTAGATAATGAATTATCATGTGCTACATATTGTATTACCCTCTTGTAAATATCAACCTTCTTTTCACTTGTAATTTCAGGTAGTTTCAATCCCGAAAGCCTTTGTTTTATGCTATGTAATACCTTTTTAAATACTACCCTTTTCCCAGGAAGAACAAGAAGGCTTCTTATATATTTATGTCTATTTGCTTCTATTTTCCCTTTCTCAATAAAGCAATCTTGACATAAATCTCCACAAAAGGGGTTATGATAAAAGAAATCGGGAAGTTTCTTATCACAGTTATCACAGCTTGTCTCTAAGGTTTTGAAATACTCGTGTTCTATTTTATCTTCTGGATTATGGCGGCGTGTATAAAAATTATATTTATTACCAAATTTAAATTCACTTGTCTTTAGAAATGGAATATGACAACCATGATTAGAGTAATATGTATGGGCTAAGCCTAGTAATGTTATCTGCCACCTAATATCATTACTGTTGAACCATAGACCACTACACATATCGGCAATATCACTATTTATTTGAGGTATCGTCGCATATTCATCAAACAAATTTGTTGCCATTTCCGTATCCCCAGCATTTAAAAAATAATGTTTAAAAAAGAACTCTAAATTGAGATTTATATTTCCACTAGAATTAATTTCACTCTCTACACTATCTTCAAACGCGACTACAGTTGTATCCGCATCGTTTGTTTTATAGTAATAAATATCGGGCACTTCGATTGAATCGGACAAGCTAATTGTTGTAATATACTTGAATTTATCGGTAAATTGTGGCTCATATCCCCAACTATTTTCTGTAGTTTTCTTCATACCTACCATATCTTTTAAGAAAAAGTGAAGTCTAGTAATATCATGGGTTCTATAAGCTACAATAATAAAATAATCAGCCATACGCTCATCTAATTTACGTAAAACTGGATGAATTTTATACTTATTTAATCTATGTGCTAAATCAATTGCATTTGCCTTATCTTCCTCGGTATTATATAAACTAGGTATGTATAATCCAAAAAGGTCTGATAGTGTTTTACTAGCAGGCATATAATATTAAATAAATAGTAATTATATTCTTTAAGTTTCAAGTCTATTTCCTATTTTCATTTGTGATACAACTAAACTTTTAGTAGTATCAATTTGTAATCCTGTATTACTTGGGGTTTTCCTAAGAGGCTTATAATATTTCCCCAATACCTTTTTAAAATCATCAATACTCTTTGGAATAATAGAACTCTGAAGTGTATTAATTTCCAATTCCTCTGTATTTATATGCCTTGTGAATGGCGAGTTAGCGAAAATTGGAAATTCTATCAGTTGGAGTGTGTTTGGACGTTTATTTTCATCTTTATTAACACATTTCTTAACAATTTGTCGCAAATCTCTAGTATAAAACAAAGCTTTATTAAATTTGTTGTGTTTTCCTGAATGTATTTTAATAAGTAATCTGCCAATATGATTACAATTAAATGCTATTTCTAACTCCATTAATTCATATAAAATACATCCTATACTCCATATATCTGTTTTAAAATTATATTTGCGATTGTCTACACATTCTGGACTCATATAGAATGGGGTTCCTATTTGTGTGTGTAAATTTTTCTCTTTGAATTCCGGTATTTTTAGTATTTTTGAAGTATTAAAATCGCATATTTTGAGATTGTATCTATCCGTAATGAGTATATTACTAGGCTTCAAATCACGGTGAATTATATTATTGCTATGGAGATAATCCACTCCCAGTATAATTTGATGTGTATATCGAACTATTGTATCCTGATAGTAATGTGCGCGAGTATTCCTTCTTCGTGTAATCTCTCCAGCCAAATCTCCATTTTTAAAATAGGGCATAAGAATGTAGAGTAGATTTTTGCCAGAAGTTCTCGAACTATCACTAATTTCCACCTTTTTTGATTGTAGGAGATACTTGCATGTGTTCTTTGTTAATATTTGAATTTCTGTAATTAGTAGTGATAAATCATCCTGCATTTTATTCAAATCAACTACTTTTACGGCGGCTTCTCCTTCTCCTCGTTTTTCTCCTAGGTATATTTCTCCGAAAGAGCCACTTCCTATTAGAAATACTAGTCTATAGTCCATAATATTATTAGTTTATTATATTTACATTATTTTTTTTCGATACTTTTAAGATAATCTTTTCCTTTTTCTACTAATACCGAAACTGGTGGTAAATTATAGTTTTGTTCCAAATACACACCAAAAACAACCCCTATAGAAAATACTGATAGATAACTCATTTATGATTAATTATTATTTTTTTTTAAAGTCTAAGAACAATTTATTTGTATTATTATATAAATGAAATTAACTTGCTCATTTAAGAAAAAGCATAGCTTAGAAAAAAGACAAGCTGAAGCTAAGAGAATACTTGAAAAATATTCCGATAAAATTCCAATTATTGTCTCTAGAGACGAAAAGAGTAAATTAAATGAAATTGACAAGTGTAAATACTTAGCTCCAGAGGATATAACCTTAGCGCAATTTGCTGTAATTATTAGAAAACGTATTGAACTATCAGAAAGCGAGGCATTCTTCTTTTTTACAGGAAGTAATACCATGCCTACATCAAGTAGTTCACTTCGCGAATTATACGGCCAGCACAAGGACGAAGATGGATTCCTCTATCTTTACTACTGTGGTGAAAATGTATTCGGGAATTAAATTAAATTAATGACATTAATTAGATTAATGAGAGCATACATAAATAGGGTCATTACTATATACCAGTAATGAATTATAATTTGTTGTATTTTCAATATGGAATCCGCTTGTTCTAATGCGGTCATCTAGTCTTTCAACTAAACTCTGCATGTTTTCTCCTACTAGGAAATCACGTAATTCTTTGAGAATATAATTTACTACTTCTTCAGTCGAGGAATATTTATTAAGGTCAACGTATCGTTGAAATCCCCAGAATAGGTCTGCGGAAATAAAAACAGGTCTAATGAACATTATTTCTTTTTTTTCTAGTATTTCTACCAACCTTCCTCTTAAGTCTTTTTGTTTTATTCTTACCACCTTTCTTATTTTTCTTTAAGGAACGTTTTCTCTTTCTTGAACGGCCATTACCTCCTTGTGGTGCTGCTGCTGCTGCTGCTTCTGCTTGTCTTGCTGCAAAAAAACTTTTTAATAATTCTTCTGCTTCTTTTAATGGTTTTCCATTATTTACTTCAGCTCTTAATTTAATTATTTCACTTTGATTTTCAAAATCTTCAATAGCATCACTCAAATGAACTCCTGTTGTCTTTTTTGCTGCTTCTTCTGTTTCAGCTAATTTTTTTTGGTA